>JGI12316J15310_10000036_pt1 | contig 56360 bp, 43 predicted proteins | sample MarCyaLeptolynsp_FD_15310 | JGI IMG/M metagenome (IMG submission 15310) | reverse complement strand
GCCGTACCGCTCGATCGTGGCCGATTGGGACGCCGAACCGGACTAACGCCGACCACAAGATGTTGGGGCTACCTGAGTCAAGTGGATACCCCACTCCGGCTGTTTATATTTCGGGCAGCGAGTTGAGCATGATTACTCTCATCAAGCAGCTTCAAGAGTCGCCATTTCGGCCCGTCGCTGTGGTTCCCGGCCGCAGCGCGCTAAGTGAAGCGCTGGAAGATGTCGGGATTGAACCCGTAATTGTCGATGGTGAAATAGCCTCTGTGTCGCGGCGCAACATCGCCTATTTTGAGTTCATTCTGCAAGTCCTAAACCCTATTGCCGTTCACCTCAACGGGGGTGCGGTTCTCCCGCTACAGATCGTGGCCCACATGAAGGGTGTCCCTATCATCTTGCACGTCCGACGGAGATTGCCTACTCCTCCGCCGGACGAGTATCTATTCGCGGATGTATTCCTCGTGCCGAGCGACGAAACAGCGAAAGATTTAGAACGCTGCTCAGTTCTGAAAGCTAACATCCGCGTTCTGCCCAATCCGATCGCGTGGCGTAGGAAAGGCCCTTTTCATTCACGCGCAGGCCAGCCGTTCCGGATTGTCATGGCCTCACGCCTTACTCCCGAAAAACGCCAAGACCTGTTGTTGCGGGCGTTGCCGAATATTTCAGAGCGCCTCGGGCGGTGCCATGTGGATCTCGCCGGAGTGTTCGACCCGAGAGATAGTCCTTATGTCGACTCTCTCAAGCGGATATCGTCAAGCCTCGGCCTGGAAGGAGTGGTGCACTTCTTGGGTCATGTCGACGACGTGCAGAATCTGGTCCAAACAGCGGATCTGGCCGTAGCATGTTGTGCCCGCGAGGCGTTCGGGCGTTCCGTTGTCGAGGCAATGTCAGTCGGAACCCCGTCAGTGTTCCCTTCTGGCAGCCTGCCAGCCGAGATCGAAGGTCCGTATCCAGAAGAAGCAGTATTCCTTGCAGGCAGCGATGTCGGACTGAGTGAAGCTGTTGTTCGAGTTGCTTCTGATGACGGACTGCGCGCTCAATGCCGCAGAGTTGGCTTGCAGATCGCGGCCCGCTACCGTGCTGATCGAATCGTCGATGAGTATCTGAATGTTATCAAGGAGGTGATTGATGTAGGGAGTTCCAAAGTTGTGCCTCGCTTCCATCCCGAGAATCTTCCAACCATAAGTACGGGGCTTGCTCGGGGTGAAGGTCCAGGAAGCCGGATTCAAAGCGTTAACCCATGAGGTAAGTTGAAAGACACTAGGAGGACAATCGGGTATGAGAAAATCCAGTATTAGCTCAAAGCTGGTGTTGGCCGCTGCTTTGGCAACGATGGTTCCGGGGACGCTAGACGCAGGCTGTCCCCAATATGGTTCTTGCCAGAGTTGGACTCTCACCTACATCGGCTGCGATCCCAACTGCTATCGCGGACCTGGTTTGCCTACTGACGGTGAGCAAGCCTTTAGCGAATGGTGGTGCTGGGATGAATTCACACTGGCTGTGTGCTTCGGAGGGTGCTGCGGCTATGCTTAGAACGAACTCTCTCGTCATCGCAGTACTTGTTGCCGCTCCGCTGGCCGCCGATTGGACGCCAGTCGTGGCGAATCACCGGCGGTCAGTTTCCCAAGTTTCTGACTCGGGTGAAGAAAAGGTCTTGACCGAAGAGGTGGGCCGGTTTCTCAGAAGCTCGAAAGGCAGACAACTCGTCACGACCAAAGCGCAGGGGAATGCATCGGCTGGGCTGAGCGGTCTGTTAACCGAGCTTTCCGACGGGAGCGTGTGGCGAATCTTCTTCGACCGCAAGATCGCCGTTCAGCAGCGAGTTGCTACTGGAGGGAATTTGCAGGGCCCGCGGCGGAACCCTGAGTTAGAGAACTCGAAGTCGATCGGCGAAGCCGTGATCAATGGTATCCCGTGCAAGAAGTTTCCAGTGCGCGGGGACGGCATCTTGTCTGGGTACGCATGTCGCGATGTGGAGAACGACCTACTCGTTCGCGTCGAGTTCGTAGCGGAGCGGGGCGGACTGAAGTATCGAACGGTTCGAGAAATGCTGGATATCCGCCTGAATGTTGAGCCGGAGGAGGAAGACCTGGCTATCCCTTCTGGTTTTCAGCGCGTCGAGTCGACACAGTAGGAAGACGTTTCTTCTGATCGCCGGGTGGGGCGGAACCGCCGAAATGGTGTGCGGGTGCCGCCCTACCACTTGTTGGCGCAATCCGGGCGCAATCCGGGACGGGAAGCCCGATACGAGCGAATGCCGAGCCGCCCCCCTTGACACGCCCCGTTATCCTGAAACCGAAAGCGAACCGGGGCGTCATGGCAAGGCCCCGGAGCGCGCCTCGAGGTCTCTTCCCACGGCAAGGGAAGGCAAGCCGCCATCGGCTTTGGCGTTGGAGCCGGAATCCAGCGTCCGCTACATCCGACACGACGGACAAAAATCCAAGATACGGAGGGCTTCGGCGTCACAGGAGCCCAACTCTACACTTGAACGCCCGGCAGGCTCACGACGAGCTTGCCGGGCGTTTCGCATGAACTCGGCCCCAGAGCCCAAAAACCGAAATACCCTGACATTTCCTGTCATCACATCACGAACACGCTGAAAACAAACGTCTTCGCCCAGGCGTCGGCCTGACACGCCGGTCATCTTTCTGTCACCAATCGGCCGGGATCGGTCGGATTCCTGCGCTTCTTCGTCATTTCGGGGCAATCAGGGACCGGAGCCCGATACGAGCGAATGCCGAGCCGCACCCCTTGCCCCCCGCTATCCTGAAAGCGAACCGGGGAGGCATGGCCGACCGTCGCTTCTCGACGGCCTTCTTGGACGAACAGGAATGTTCGTCCTACTCCCTACTTCGGATCGGGGTAAACCACCGGCGGAACCGCTTCGACCTCGCCCTGCTCGCCTTCCACGGAAACCCCTTCCGCAGGCGCCTCTTCCGTGCCGAAATCAATCGTCGAATCCGTATTGAAAACGCTCGAGACCGCGTCAAACCGGCGGTGGTGGGACCACGTCAGAACGTTGCGGTAGCAGGTCGCCCCGCCGCTGGCGCACGACAAATTACCGCCTTTCACCGGCAGCAGATACGTCCGATCGCCGATCGAAACGTCGTCGAAATCAATCTCCAACTCGGCGGTCGAGATCGGGAAATCCGACGGGATCTGCAATGCCTGCATCTCGATGCGCAGCGCTCGCCCCGTGCCCTTCTCGAGCCACACCCGGCCGCTGTAGGACGGCATGATCTCGCGGTTGTTCACCACGATACGCCACTGCGCCCGCGGCTTCTCCACGTGGAACGAGTAGATCAGCGCGCTCTTGCCGCGAATCTCTTCCTCGCCTGCGCTGCGGAATTTCGTCTTGCTGCGCAGGTCAAACAGGTTCCACAGGACCGTGCCGTATTCGCCGGCCGAGCGGGTGCCCTGGATGTCCATCATGGCGCCGTCGTAGGGCTCGCCGCCGATGGTGATGTTCTGGTAGGTCTCGTTGTCGTCGATCACCAAGACTTCGGCCTCGACGGCGGGGTCATCCTTCCACTTCTTGCCGAGGTTGGGGCTGGTGGCGCGCTCCATCAACTGCGTACAGATGAAGTCCGGCAGGGTGTAGCTGAACTCCTGGTTCGCTTCCATCGCCTGCGCGATCACCGGATCGGGGTGCAGGGCGCGCGTAGGCGGCTCCGGCTCATAGGCGACTCCCGCCGCGCCGGCGGGATCTTCATCCAGCTCAGGCGGCAGCGGGAAGCCTCCGGCCGGAGGCTCCACCGGGAACGGTTTGTCGGAGTGCCGCTCCGAGTCGGCGTTCACGCCATCGCTGCGGCGTCGCAGCACGGGCGGGCCGGGGTCGTTGGGGTCGGCCGCCGGGGTCGTATCGGGATAGTCGGCGTCGGGAACCCGCCGTCCTTCGCCGGGCGCCGCCGGCTCGTCGGGGATGACGATGACTTTGGGCTTAGGAGCGGGGGGCCGCGCGCGACGGTTGATGTCGATCGGACCAGTGGTCTGTGCAACAGCCCCGGCCGCCAGCAGCAAGATGCCGCAGACCATCTTCATCGCTTGGACAGACGCGGCGAAGGGCGTGGAAGTTTCCACCGAATTACTCGTGCACCGGAACGCCGACCGGCGCCTGCTCCACGATGCGAATGCCAAAGCCCTCCAGGCCCACCACCTTGCGCGGCCGGTTGGTGAGCAGCCGGATCGCGCTCAGGCCCAAATCCGCCAGGATCTGCGCCCCGATGCCCGAACGATACTGCAACGCGTCGTCGCCTTGGGTGCGTTGCGGACGCACCGTCGAGGGCTCGGCCACCTCGATCCGCCCGTCCACGGCTTCATAGCCCGGGGCGTTCTGGTGCAGGTAGACCAACACGCCGCGGCCTTCGGCGGCGATCTGCTCCATCGAGCCTTCCAGCAGTTCGCGCGAAGCGGTGTTGGAGACGCCGAAAACGTCGCCCAGCATATGCGCGGCATGCATCCGCACCAGCGGCGCCGGATCGCCGCTGACGTCGCCCTTCACCAGCGCCAGGTGCGTGTCGAAGTCGATGGCGCTGCGATAGGCGACCGCGCGGAACTCGCCCCACTGTGTATCGACCAGGCCTTCGGCGTAGGATTCGACGTAGCGTTCGTGCGCCAGCCGGTAGCGGATCAGGCTCGCCACCGAGATCATCTTCAACCCGTGAATCTTGCAGAACTCGATCAGGTCCGGGACGCGCGCCATCGTCCCGTCGTCGTTCATGATTTCGCAGATCACCCCGGCGGGAATCAGTCCCGCCAAACGCGCCAGGTCGACCGCAGCCTCGGTCTGTCCCGCCCGCACCAGAACGCCGCCAATGTGGGCGCGCAGCGGAGGGATATGTCCCGGACGCGCCAGGTCCTCGGGGCCGGAAGCCGGGTCGATGGCGACGCGGATGGTGTGGGCGCGGTCGGCCGCGGAGATGCCGGTGGTGACGCCGCGAGCGGCGTCGATGAGCTCACAGAAGGCGGTTCCGTGCAGCGACGTGTTGCGGTCGGTCACCAGCGGCACGCGCAGGTGGTCCAGCCGCTGCGCCGTCATCGCCAGGCAGATCAAGCCGCGGCCGTGCCTGGCCATGAAATTGATCGCTTCGGGCGTGATCTTTTCGGCGGCAATGGTGAGGTCGCCCTCGTTCTCGCGGTCCTCGTCGTCGACCACGACGATCGTGCGCCCCGCTCGGATGTCTTCGATCGCCTCTTCAACCGGCACAAAAGCCATACTCAGGAGTCTAGCAACCGACGCGCGACGCCGGAGGTTCGCCCCTCATCGCACGCGGATGCAAGAAACCTTACGAGAATCGACTATTTACAGGGTTTTTGGCTGGTTTCATTCGGCCCCTCGGGGTACCATAAGTGGTATGAAAGGCAAGCTGTCTCAACAGCTGGGGCCGATCACTCTGATTTTGTTCGGATTGGTCCTCGCGGCGGGCGCTTTCGCGGCCGACGCAGACAAGCCTGCGGAGAGTTCCGCGGCGAGTTCCGCGACCTCGGCCGAGAGCGACAGCAAAGCCTCCGCCGCCTCCGAAGACGCCTCGAAATCCAAATCCGCAGAATCCGATGAAGACAACGGCGAAGATCGCCGCAAAGCGAAGAGCGACGTCGAGCAGGTGCAGTCCACCGTCGGCGAGCAGGATACGGCGCTAGCCGAGATCGACCGCGCCATCAGCGTCTTTCGCGAAGAAACCGAGAAGCAAGGCTTGCGCGCTGACTCCGAAGGCGGAGGCAAGCGACGGAGCGGTCCGGCGGCCTCGTGGCACGGCCGCGCGTATGAATATCTGCGCAACAACGCCCTCGACGCAGTCCCGCACGAGGTGACCCAGCGTGGCGGCGACCGCAACATCCTGCGCCGCAACCAGTTCGGCTTCAGCGTGAGCGGCCCGGTGGTCCTGCCGAAACTTTATGACGGCCGGCGCTCGACATTCTTCACGCTGTCATTCGAAGGCACCCGCGAGAGCGTGGGGCGTTCCTACCTGCTGACCGTGCCGACCGGGCTGCAGCACACCGGCGACTTCAGCGACCTGGTCAACAAGGCCGGCGACCGGCTGACGGTCTACGATCCGGCGTCCACCAGTCTGAACCCGAACTACGATCCGTCGCAGCCGGTCTCGACCGCCAACCTCCAATACAACCGTGAGCCGTTTGCGAACAACCGCATCCCGGTGACGCGGCTGGACCCGGTAGCTCAGGCGATCGGCAAGGAACAGCCGCCGCCCAATACCAACGTCGGCCCGTTCCTGCAGAACAACTTCTGGTCGAATCCGTCCGAGCGCAACACGCCCAACGGCATCCTGGCGAAAGTCGACCACAACCTGTTCGAACGGCACAAGATCACGGTCGACCTGGCGTCGTCAAACGGCTTGCAAGGCCAGCCGCGGCTCTACTCAACGGTCGGCAACCCGGGCAGACCGGATCGCCAGTTCGTCGACCGCCGCCTGCAGATTCGCGAGACCTACGCGCTGTCGCCCAGCGCCGTCTACCAGGGGTCGGTCACGGCCTCGTCGGAGGAAGTCGATTCCCTCGCCGCGCAAGGCGACCGCGATCTGCCCGAAGAGTTGGGGTTGAACGGCGTCGGCGGAAGCGTCTTCCCGACCCTGCGCTTCGATTCGATCTACGGTATCGGCGCGCCGAGCGGATCGTACCGGCGCAACGCCTGGAATAACTATTCGACCTCACACAACCTCACGCTGCGACGCGGCAAGCACTCCTGGTCGTTTTCCAACAGCTGGGTGCGGCGGCAGCTCAACACCTTCGAGCAGGAGTCGCCCTCAGGCTACTTCCGCTTCAGCGATCGGCTCACCGGCCTGCCCGGCATCAACAACACCGGGTCGGACTACGCCAGTTTCCTGCTGGGACAGTCCTACAGCGCCGAAGTCACCGACCTCCCCCAGCCGGTTTACCTGCGCAAGACCAGCATCAGCACCTCGGCGCGCGACGAAATCGAAATCAATGACAACCTGACGCTGACGCTCCAGGTTTCGTGGGATGTCGAGACGCCGCGGGTGGAGAAGTACGACCGCCAGTCGACGATCGATCTCGACGTGATCAACCCGGCCAACGGGCGTCCGGGCGCTTTGGTCTTTGCGAACCGCGACGGGTACGGTCGCGGCTTCCAGCCGGTGCAATCGACCATCGAGCCCTACGTCGCAGTCGCCTGGAGTCCCACGGCCAACCGCAACACGGTGGTGCGCGGCGCCTTCCAGCACTACTACGCCGGCACATCGCTGCGCACCGGCCCGTTCGGCACACAGGGGTTCAGCGCCTTCCGCAACCTGATTTCCCCGAACCAACAGTTGGCCCCGGCGGTGGTTCTGCAGGACGGCGTGCCCGCCCCGGAGCATCCGCTGCCGGACCTGCGGCCCGATGCGGCGAACAACACAGACGCCAACCTGATGGTTCAAGACGGACGGCAGCCGCGGTACAACTACGCCAACGTCTCGGTCGAGCGCCGGCTGCCCCACGGGATGACGGTACGGGCTCGCGCCACGTCGTATCGCGGCAAGAACATGTTCATGGACGGCGACGAGCTGCCGCTCAACGCGATCCCGCTCGAAGCCTTGCAGTACCGCGATCAACTCAACGACGAGGCGTTTCGGCGCACGCTGCGGCCGTATCCGCAGTTCCAGCAAATCGAGTTGAACCGGCAGTACCCGGCGGGCCGCTACCTGTACGACATGGGGGACTTCAGCCTCGAGAAGCGGACAGGGCAGGGCCTGTCGTTCGACATGGGATACCGGGTTCTGCGCCGCTATGACGACTATTCCGGCCCGAACGTCCAGAACCCGTTCGACCGCACTACCGCCTGGGCGAAGACTCGCGGCAACCGGCCGCACCGCTTCTCCTTCAACTACGTCTACGAGCTGCCCTTGGGCAACGGGAAGCCGCTGCTGAACCAAGCCGGCATTTTCTCGAAGATTCTCGGCGACTGGTCGCTGAGCGGTTTCACCTCGTGGATGAGCGGCGACCCGCTCGTGCTCAAACCGTCGTTCAACAACACCGGCGGCGTGGTCAACGGTCTGCGCGTGAACGCGGTTGCCGGCGTGGACCCGCACCTCGATCAGCCGGGCCCGGGGGCATGGTTCAACCCGGCGGCCTTCAGTCACCCGGAGGACTTTACCTTGGGCGACGTGCCGCGCACCCATCCGACCCTGACCAACCCGAGCTGGCAGAATCACGATCTGGCCATCAGCAAGCGCTTGCCGCTGACTTCGGAGAAGAGCCTGGAGTTGTTGTTGCAGAGCTTCAACTTCCTCAATACCGCTAACTGGAACGATCCCGATACCGAGATCGGCACTGCGGCGGCCCCCAACGTCAACGCCGGCAAGATCATCGGTTCCAACGGCGGCCGCGTGCTCCAGCTCGGCGTGCGTTATAACTTTTAGGCCGCCGTGGGTTTGAGACGACTGCTCGCCATCCTGGGACTACTCTGGCTCGCCGCGCCGTCGGCGCCGGCAACCGACTTGCGCGCGGCCGTCTGGGTGGACGACGCTTCCGGACGCCCCCTCGAGAATCTCGAGGCCGGAGACTTTGCGGCCGAACTCAACAACGCCGCCGCCCCAGTGGAATCCGCACTCGGCCCCGGCGACCCGCTGGTGCTGCTGCTCGTCCTCGATATGGTGGGCGATCTGAACCGCATCGACGTGGCGCGCGGCGCGATCGCGAGCCACATCGAGAACATGGGCGAGCAATGGTACGTGGCTCTGCTGCAGGCGCAGGACGGCCTGCTAACCCTGCAGGACCCGACCCAGAACCGCCGGCAGCTCATCGACAAGCTCATGGCCGCCTCGGTCTCCGGCTTTCCGGGCCTGCTCGATTCGGTGGAACAGGTGGCGAGCCTGGGCGACACGATGCTGGCCCGAGCCGGCGTCCGCGTGGCCGTGCTCTACCTGACCGACGGCTCGATTTCCGAGTACCGCGGCGACTACGTCAACACCGTGGTCAACCCCAGCGACAGGGGCGATCTGAGCCGGCGATTTCGCGATCGCCTCATTCAAGAAAAGATCGCCTCGCTCGACTCCGCACTGCAGGCCTACTCTCCGCCGCTGTTCTTCGTGCATCTCGAAGAACGGCAGAACTCGCAGGATGTCGCCTATCAGAACGGCATCTCGCAGTTCGCCTCGAGCACTGGGGGCGGCTACTGGATCTCGCGCAGCCTCTCGGACGTGCCGAATCTGGTGCAGCAGGCGCTGGGCCGGATCGGGTCGCACTACAGCTTGACGCTCGAGGCGCCGGCCGACCTCACGCCTCCCGTTCAACTGCGTCTTACTACCCAAGATCCGAACGCTGTGGTCAGCCACCGGGCTCAACTTCCGCTGCCGCAAGCGGACGGCAAGAAGGCCAAAAAGGGCAAGAAGGCCAAGGCGGACGGCAAGAAGTCGAAGAAGGGCCCTTCCTAAGGCGGACGGGTTAAACTGAAGGGTCGGCGCAAACCATGGCCAAAACAAATCCCAAGCCGGCGGCAAAGACGTCCGGCTTCCATCCACCCGACAAATGGTTCGTTCCGGTGCTGTTGGCCTGGCTGGTCCCCGGCGGCGGACATTTTTACTTCAAGCGCTGGAACCATGGCGGCCTGCTGCTGTTCTCGGTCGCCGGTATGTTCTTGTTCGGCCTGATGATGCGCGGCCGCATGTTCGAACCCGCGGACGGCAGCCTGTTCGAAGTGATCGTCACCTACGGCGGCTACATCGGCGATCTGGCCAACGGCCTGCTCTACTTCCTGGCGACCTGGCTCGGATACCAGCAACCTTATCTGGCTTCACAGGTCGCCGACTACGGCACTAAGTTCCTCGTCTGCGCGGGCCTGCTCAACATTTTGGGCATGGTGGACGCCTACGAGATCGCCGTGGGGGAGAAGCCCTGATGTTTCTGAGCCTGTCTCACCTGCAAGCGGCGCTGCTGTTCGCGCTGTTCACCTCGATCGTGCTCGGCATCGTCGGGCGCGACACCGACCCGGAGCGCATCCGCTACGGCCTGTACTGCTTCGGCTGTTTCGTCGCGGCGATCTTTGGCCTGTCGTGGCTGATGTACCTCGGCCACGGGTAGCAGCGAAGGCGCCCATGCTTCCGCGCCCCAACCTTCAGGGGCTGTTTGAAAACGTGACAGGAGTGTTCGGTGATAGCCCCCGGCTTCAGCCGGGGGTCACTAAGATCGGACCCTCCCGTCTGTTGCACTTGCCCTCACCCGCTCTCGCGGGTGAGGGCAAGTGATTTAATTTGAGTCGCTTAGACGTGCATTACCCTCGGCTAAAGCCGCGGGCTATAGGGAAACCGAAGACGGAATCGGTGTGTCGTCGGACCGTCTGGATCAGCGGGTGCAGTATTTTCACACACTCTCTGAAGATTGCGGCACGGAAGGACCTCCCTACCGCACCACGACGCGCGTCTCGTTTGAATTGAAGCCGCCGATGTTCACCCGCAGCGTCTGCTCGCCCAGCGGCGTGAAGTAGCTCGGCTCCACGTTCATCTGCAGCACGCCCACCATGCCGGGCGCCAAACCCAGAAAGGTGATCACGCCTTCGGCGCCGCCGATGTAGGCGTGCGCCTGGGCGGGTGCGAAAACGAGCGGGTGCGCCGAAGCCGCCCGGCCGCTGGCCCAGTTCGGCGCCACCGAGCCTTGGCCGGTCATGTAAATCGTCAGCGTCTTGGTGCGCGTGGCCGGCGTCTCGGCGGTCACCAACCGCCCTTCATGGTTCACCGCGATCGCACGGTCTCCTTCGAAGGTAAAAATTCCCGGCGCGCTCGGCAGGATGCGGACCGTCTGCGGCCGGCTGCGGACGCCGCCCTTGGCGACCACGACGCGCACGTTCGCGCGGCCGGCGACCTCGAACGGCATCTGAAAGTTGATCTGTCCGTCGCTGACGTAGAGCAGCGGCGCCTCGGCAATCAGCTGCTCGAACTCCTCATACACCAGCACCTTCACGCCGCCGGCGTCGGTCGGCAAGGCGTCGCCCCGTTGGCCGCCGTAGGAGAGGCTCCAGCCGCCGGCCGGGCCGCCCAGGTTTTGGCCAAAGATCACGCCCAGCGCGCCGGCTGCAAAGTCGCCCTGATAGGTGGCCGCCTGCACCACGCCTCCGTCGGAGATGACGGGCGTCGGGAACGGCTGCGGCTGCAGGTTCAACAGGCCCTGGATGGTCGCCGCCGGCAGCGTCGTGCCGCGCGCCTGCACCCGAATCGTGAACGGGTGCTCGCCGGCGTCCAGCCCGGCCGTGTCGACCGAGACCGAAACTTCCGCCGGCGCGGAGCCCTGCGTCGCCGAGAGTTCCACGCGCGCGGCGATCGGGCCTTCCACCTTGGCTTCCCACAGCAAATCGCCGCCGCTGGAGGTGATCTGGATCGTCTGCGGCTCCGGCGCGGCTTCAGTGGCGGCGCCGGTGAAAATCAGCGCCCCCGGGCCGGCCGAGATCGACTGCGGCAGCGGAGGCGAGTCCGCCGTCAGCAGCGCAAAGTTGTCGAGCGAGTTCCGCTCCCGGCTCCAGGCGTGCTCGGCGCTGACCTCGATGCGGACGACGTTCGCCAGCACCTCGTCAAAGTTCGCCGCGCCGGACTCGAGTTCCCAGTCCGAAGCCCGCAGATAGGCCGTCTGATGCGCCCAGATGTTCAGCGGCAGCGCACCGTCCCAGCGGTAGACCGAGCCCGCTCCGAAAATCCAGATACGCACCGGTTCGGTGGCGCCCAGGAAGGAGCGGTGCCGGTAGTCGAACTCAAAGCGCGGCTGATTCAGGCCGCTATAGATGCCGAGGAAGGCCTGCGGTGCGACAAAAGCGTCGGCGTTCGGGCCGCCATGGTCGCCCGTCTCGGCGATCACGATGCGCCCGCCGGGATTGCCCTCTTCGTCGTCGAACAGGAACATCGAGTCGCGGTCGCCGACCGAGGCATTGGGAAAGTCTTCGCTGGCCGGGTAGTTGCGGTACCAGCGGTCATAGCCGCCGTTGAAGCTGGAAACCGTAGGCAGCACGGGCCGGGCCGGGGCTTCGCCGCGCGCCAGGATGCGCACGTTGTCGAGTCCGTTGGCGCCGGGGCCGAAGGTGTAGCTGCCGCGAATCTCAATGCGCTTCGGCGCCGTCATCGTGTCTTCAAAGCTGCCCGAACCGGCGTAGCGATTCCAGAAATCGCCGCGAATCGGCACGGAGACCAGGCGCCAGTTCGGGTTCACCTGATCAAAGAAGAAGTCGAATTCGGTCGGAATCGAGGTCGGCGGCTGACCGATCCAGCGCCAAGCTCCTTTGTCGGAGATGACGCGCACTTCCACGCCGAAGTGCGGCTCGCGGCCGCCGTTGATGCGCGAGAGGTCGAACTCGATCCGCGTGTCGGGGTTGGCGAGCAGGTCGACGTTGAATTTTTCCGGGGCGACAAAGAACTCGTCAGGGCCGCCGGCGACGTCGCGAATCGCGATAAAGCCGTCCGGGTTGCCGCGGTCGCCGCGATACTCGAACGACGACTTGGAGTCGCCGGTCGAGGTTCCGGGCAAGGGGCTCGCAGTGGCGTTGCGCGTCCAGCCGTCGGCGTCGACGTCGAAAGTCGACTCGGCCAGCGAGTAGAGTTCCTCGACCGGGCCGCCGCTGACGGTCGCCTTCATCGTGCCGACCACGCCGATGTCCTCGGCGCGCCGCAGGAAGCCGATGTAGTAGATGCCCGGCTCGAGCGGAGGCCAGGTCTGGTCCGAGACCACGATCGTCGCCACGCCCAGATTGTTGGGCATGTCGTAGTAGGAGGCGCGCTTTGGCCCGAAAGTTGGGATGAGGAAGTTCGGGTCGATGCCGACGTCGAGCCCCCGCCGCACCATCAGCTCGATCGGAGCGTTGGGGTCGGTGCGGAACTCCACCTCGAGCGACTTGGCGCCGGGCGGCACGTAAATGGTGAAGCCGTCCGCCCCATTGATGGAGGTGAGATCATCGCCGGCGAATCGGGTGAAATAGATCTCGCTGCCGTTGGTGAGCAGGGTCGTCGCCTGACCGGCGACGGCGAAGAGCATGCTCAGCAACACGAGCAGGCCGATCGACGCGCGGCTGGGCGCAGAGGGGGGGGATTGGCGCCTATTCATCGCAATCTTTCTCGCCCATCATGCTGGCAAGCCCAAATAGGGCGGAATCAGGAGTTCACCTAAACCGCTCGATGGTTTTGGCTTACCAGCTCAGGCATGGGCCTACGGACGGCCCTGGAGAGAAGATCGGCGTAAAGGCGATACCGGATTATGTCAGCGACCGCAGATCGTAGTAGTCGGCCAAGACATCAGACGGACCAAAGCGCCGGCCGTGTTTCGCGCAAAGCCGCACTCCGCTACGCTGGGGAGGCGTATGCGGCTGATTCGCTGGATGTTGCTCGTTGTGCTGCCGGCCGGCGGAGCCGGGGCGCAGACCGACCTCGAGATCCTCAACCGTCACGAAGACCCGGCCGCCTACGTGGCCCGTCGGTTGGGCGACCGGGCGACGGTCGACAACACCGGCTCGATGCGAGTCGAGTACGGGTCAGGCTCGCCGCACACCCTGCTCGTCGCCGGGCTCGACCTACCGGGGTATGTGGTTTCCGGCATCACCGACGACGGCTATCTGCGGCTGCAACGCATGGCCGAGCCGCCGCCGGGCTATCAGTTCGACTCGCTGTGGCCGGGGCAGCCGGTCGAAGTTTTGCGCTGGGGCCAATCACCCCTGCCCGGAGCGGCGCTGGCGCCGTCCGTGCACTTCGCATCCGATCGCAGCGGCTACGGCGGCGGGACGCTCGACAAGCTCTACATCGACGTCGGCGCCTCGTCGGCCGAAGAAGTCGCCGCAGCCGGAGTCGCCGTGCTGGACCGTGTGCGGCTGGCGATCGAGCCGACCCCGCTGGGCCCTGACGCCGTCACCGGCCCCTGGCTGTCGAGCCACGCCGGGGCGGCCGTACTGCTGGCGTTGGCTGATGCGTTCGAGCGACGCCCCCCAACCGCCGGCCGCACCACACTCGTCTTCGCCGACCAGCAGCATTACCATAACCAGGGCCTGCTGCGGGCCCTGCGCCGCGACCGCCCGGACCGCATCCTCATCATCCGCCCGGGCGGCGACGGCGGACTTGAAGCCGCCGCAGCGGGCGAGCGCGGCGGACAGCTGCTGCAAGCCCTGCTCGACCGCGCCAAGGAACTCGGCGTCGAGCTCAACCGGCGGACTTCGGCCAAGCTGTCATTCGGCCCATTCGAGAGTGGAGACCCCTGGCCTGCGCCGGCGGTTGTGCTCACGCTGGGGCCACAGAACGAAGGTACGCCGGCCGAGGTCCTCACCTGGCCGGGCTTGGCTGAAGCTGCGAGCCTGCTGGCCGACCTCGCCGGCGCGACGGAGACGGAGTGGGCGCCGCGGCTGCGCCAAGTCCGCCGCGACAAGCCTGCGACGAACACGGTTTCGAATCCCGATCCGCTTTTTGACCTGCTGGCCGAGCTGACCCAGTTGCCCGGGGTGAGCGGCGCCGAAGGCCCCGTCCGCCAAGCGATCCGGAGACGGCTACCCCCCTGGGCGGTCGAACGCGCCCGGACCGACGAGGCCGGCAACCTGATCGTCCGGCTGGGCAAGCCCGGCAAGCCCCGGGCCATCTTCATCGCCCACATGGACGAGATCGGCTTTGCGGTGACGCGCGTTGATTCCAGCGGCCGCCTCTCACTCGCCAGCCGCGGCGGACTCAGCGACGAGCTCTATTCCTACCGACCGCTGCGGATGTGGACCCCGCAAGGCCCCGTGAGTGCGGTGATGGAGCGCGTCGGCTCGGCGCTGCTGGGCGTGCAGTCGGACGAGGAAGCCGAAGCGGCAGGGGCGCGAGAGGGCGTGAGCCTGACGCCGCCGAAACAGCTGCGGCGGCTGCTGGGCGAGCGCATCAACGGCCGCGCCCTGGACGACCGGGCCGGCTGCGCCACGCTGCTGCTCGCGCTCGAGCGGCTGTCGGCAAGGAGCCTCGACGGCGAACCCGTCTGGGTAGTCTTCTCGTCCGAAGAAGAAGTCGGCCTGGTCGGCGCCGAGGCGATCGCCAAAACCTCCGCGCCCGAACGCGTCTACGCGGTGGACAGCCTGGTCACCTCCGATTCTCCGCTCGAGCCCAAACGCCTCGGCCTGCTGCGGCTGGGAGACGGCGCGGCATTGCGCGCGATGGACAACAGCGGCGTCTCCCCGCGCGGCGAGGTCGAGCGCGTAGCGGCCATGGCGCGGCGCGCCGGCATTCCGATCCAGATCGGCGTCACCGCGGGCGGCAACGACGGCTCGAAGTTCGTGCAGTACGGCTCGGTGAACATCCCGCTGAGCTTTCCCCTACGCTCCTCCCACACGTCGGCCGAGACAGCGGACCTCGGCGATCTGCGGGCGCTGGCGGACTTGATCGAGCTGCTGCTGAGCGAGGAGCTGACCTCGCGCTGAGGCAAATCGCCCGGCGATGTCGGTCGAAGACCCTGCCTTTGGAGCCGCTTTGCGTCGATAGACTCCATGTTGGAGACCTATCTTGCGACGCGTACTGTCCCCCCTGTTGATCCTCTGCGCTGCCTCGGTGGGCGGGGCCGCGGAACTGACGCTGACGGTCGTGGATGAAGACGGCGCCTCGAACTGGGCGCGATTCGAAGTCCGCGGGCCCGACGGCAGGATGTATCAGCCGGAAAACGCGCTCCGCGACCGCACAGCGCGCAATCAAGCCGCCGGCGAGCCGTGGTACATCGGCAGCTTCGTTGGGAAGGGACCGCAGAAGCTCGAAGTGCCGGCCGGCGAATACCGTGTGGTCGTCCAACGCGGCCCTGAGCACCGGCGCTTTGACGAGAAGATCCGAGTGGGCGCCGCAGCAGTCGAGAAAGAGATCCGGCTCGAACGCTGGATCGACATGAATGAGCTGGGCTTCTACTCGGGCGACTTCCAGATCCACCGGCCGATGCACGAGGCCGAGCCGCTGATGTTGGCCGACGACCTCAACTTTGGCGTCGTTGTCACCGTCGCCGGCACGCGGGACGACTGGAAGAACCGCGCCTGGCCAAAAAACCCGCTCGAGCGTATCGACGAGGAGCATCTTTACACGGTGGTCAATGCGGAGTCGCAGCGCGGCGGCGGCGCCTGGCTGCTGCACATGCTGCGAGACCGGGTGCAGGTCAACTTCCCGGGTCTGTGGAGCCCGTCGAGCGTTGACCTCATCGCAGAAACCCAGGGACAACGCTATGTCCCCACCGGGTTCCCCTGGGTGGACGCCGAGAAGCCCTTCAACCCGGAGTTGCCGGTAGCGATGGCGATGGCGACGCCGGATTCGATCGGCCTGCTGCATGAGCATTTCCTCGAGTACGGCGTGCTCGACCACGAAGCCGGCGGGCGGCCCCGCGACCTGAAACGCTTCCCCGGCCGCGAGGGCTTCGCTGACGCGAGCATGGAGATCCTCTACCGTTTCTGGAACCTCGGCTTCGAAGTTCCGGCGAGTGCGTCGTCGGCCTCGGGGGCGATGCCCAACCCGGTCGGCTACAACCGCATCTATGTTGAGGTTCCGGAGAGATTCGACGTGGAGCCGTTCTACCGCAACCTGCGGCAGGGGCGCAGCTTCGTCACCAACGGTCCGATGCTGTTCTTCAACGTCCAAGCGCAGCCGAACCACCGCATCGGGGTCTCGCTCGACGTGCGGTCGCGCGAGCCGCTCACCAAGGTCGAACTCATCGCCAACGGCGTGGTGGTCGAGAGCTTCGCCGCGCCGCCCGGGAAAACCCGCTTCGAGACCGAGGTTTCACTACGCGAAGGCCTCTATACCTGGGTCGCGGCGCGAGCCTACTCCGAGAGCGAATGGACGATCCGCATGGCCCACACCCAGCCGGTCTGGATGTTCGGGCATTGGCCCGCGCGCGATGACGCGCAGTTCTTCGTGGATTGGATCGACGAGCTGATCGCCGACTCCAGGGCCGATTCTGCGCGCTTTGCCTCGGATGCGGAGCGCGCAGTTGCGCTCGAAAATTACGAAAAGGCCCGAGCCTTCTATCTCGGCCTGCAGTAAGCGGAACCAGAACAGCTTCGGCGCCGTCTATCGAGCCTGATCAACATCAAGGCATTGCTGCTGGCCGCACGCCAGTCCATGGCGGATATCGGAGTTGTACAAGGCTTTCGGGACGAGGTCGCTTTTTGGACTCGAGAGGTCGCTCACCAAGGAGACTTCGACGATTTCGTCTCCGCCAGCTTTGACCCGCAGCGAATGGCCGCCGTCTACCCGGCGCGGCTCGACCCCTACATCGCCGACTTGCAAGAACGCTTTGGCGGCCGGTTGCGCGTGTTGGACGTGGGCTGCGGCCCCATCTCGCTGCTGAGCAGGGGCCAGCTGCAGGGGGTGTTTGATTTGAGCGGCGTGGACCCGTTGGCGGACGAGTACAGGGAAATGACCCAGCGTCTGGGCAAGCAACTCGTCGGCGCGATTCAGAAGGGTTTTGGGGAGAGGTTGTCCGCGCTGTTCGAGCCCGCATCGTTCGACTTGGTCTTCTGCTGCAACGCTTTGGACCATACCCAGTCGCCCGGGCAAACCGTCTCGGAGATGTGCCGCGTGCTGCGGCCCGGCGGCACGCTGTTCCTGCAAGGTTATTCGCGCGAAGGCTCGGCGAACCGCTTCCACGGCTTGCATCAGCACGACCTGTACATTCTCGACGGCGGAAGATTGATGTGCGAGGACCGTCTCTGGCCGCTGCGCCGGGGCGGGCGTGCGCGGTGCATCTCCGAGAGTCTTCCGCTGGACGTGCTCTCGCAAAGCGAAGCGTCCGCGGTCATCAAGAGCCCGATGCTGGCCGTCTATCGCAAGCGGTCCGCCTGAGCCCCTACATCTTGAGCCGGCAGACGATGCCGACGTCGTCGCAGTACCACAGCGTCCCCTGCCAAATCGTCATGCCGTGCGGCAGCGGGTCGGAGTCGGCGAGCTGGATTTTCTCGACGATGGCGCCGGTCTCGCCGTCGTGCTTGAAGAAGGCGTTCAGGTTGGAGTCGGTTACCCACAGGTACTTGCCTTCCCAGCCGATGCCGTGCGGACGGTTGCCGGCGGTGGAGAAGCTGTGTTCGACGACCCAGGCCTTAGGGTCGATGCGGTAAACCATGCGCGAGGGCGGCACGGTCACCCAGAGCTTGCCGTCGCGCACCTCCATGCCGTGGGCCCCGGTGCCCAGCGGAATCGGCCCCATCGGAGGACCCGAAGGCGTGGCGGGGCGGGCGGCCGGTGCGGTCCCGGACTGTTTCACGAGCGGGCTCGAGCGCCCCGGGGCGTCGCCGGCCTGCTGGTAGATGACCCCGGCGCCGGGCGTGGGCCGGATCTCGAGCGTCTTGCCGGTCTTGGCATCGCAGCGGATCAGCTCGCGGCTGTAGGTGGAAGCCAGCCACAAGTCCTTGCCGTCGAAGGTGATGCCGCTGGCCTTGTCGGCGTCGGTCTTCAGATCGCGCAGGACTTTGCCGCTTTCGTACTCGACCAGATAGACGTGGTCGTCGCCCTGATCGATGATCCACAGCCCGTCATCGGTGGCCTGCAAGCCGTTGGGCTTGGGGCCGGGCGAGTCATAGACGGTTTCGACCTTGCCGACCTTGCGCGCGGGCACGCTGCCGGGGTCGAAACGAGGGGCCGCCGGCACGGGCGCGGCGGCAAGAAGTGCGAGGAGAGATCGGCGGGTCAACATGGCCGGTGTCAGCTTACCACCTGTGGAACGCGGGCTCAATCGGTTGTGGAACCTGATAAGATGCGAGCGGAGCGAAACATGGCTGAAATCACCATCTCCATCCCGGACGCGATGAATGCCTACGTAGCCGATCGCGTGGGTTCAGGCCAGTACGACGATGCCAGCGAATATTTCCGCGAGTTGGTGCGGCGCGAGCAGGAACAACAGGAAGCGGAGGCCAAACTGCGAAATCGTCTTGCACAGTCTGCAGCTAGCGGGATCAGCGAGTTGAAGGTGCCAGACATCATGGAGCGCGTAGAATCGGAGCTACGAGCGGGTGGGAAATTATAGGCTCACCGAAGACGCGCGGGCGCAGGTCGCGGACATTTACCGGTACTCAGTTATCAGTTTCGGCCTTCCGAGGGCACGACGCTACCTGCGCGGGATTCACGAAGCGTTTGAGTTGCTTGCGGAGAACCCGCTCCTCGGCAGGGCCCAAGAAGATCTGGGTCCAGGCTACCGGCGACTGGCGCACCAATCCCATGTGATCTACTATCAGGCTTCTGCGGACGGAGTTGTCATCATAGACATTGCCCACTACGCCCAAGACCCGAAGCATCTATCGGACTCTTAGACAGGAGATTCTCTCCCTACTGCAAAGGCAGCACGATCGACAGCACCTGCGAAACCACATACCCAGTGACGCCCAGAATCGCCAGCAACGGCGTCCAGGTCTGCAGCGACTCCGCCTCGGTCAGACCCGACATCTTCGTGTAAATCCAGAAGCCCGAATCGTTCATCCACGAGCCCACCAGCGAGCCCGAGCCGATCGCGCAGGCGATATACACCGGGTTGTACGGCAGCCCTGAGGTCACCAGCGGCGCCATGATCGCGCTCACCGTGATCATCGACACCGTACCCGAGCCTTGCGCCACCTTCAGCAGGCAACCCAGCAAGAAGCTCAGCAGCAGCATCGGCACGCCCATTTGCGAGCTCATGTCGCCCAGCACCGCGCCCACGCCGGCTTTTTGCAGCATGCCGCCGAACGAGCCGCCGCCGGCCGTAATCAGGATGATCAGACCGCCCGAAGCGAACGCCGTCTCCACCGTTCCCTGCAACTCGGGCAGCGTGTAGCCCTTCTGCTTCATCAGGATGTAGACGGCCAACGCTGTCGACACCAACAGCGCAAAATTCGGGTTGCCGACGAAGGCCGCAAAGTCAGCCAGCGGTCCCTGCACGCCCAAAGCCCCCGAGAGAGTGTTCAGCGTGATCATCAGCACCGGCAGGATGATCGGCGACATCGACAGCGCGAAGCCCGGCAGCTCGTCCTCCTGCTTGGCCGCCAGCTCTTCGAGCTCCACCAGCGTCATGCCCGGGGTCTCGCGCAGCGGTACGTCCATGCGGCCGTTCTGCCAGTAGGAGAAAGCCAAACCGGCCAGCGACATCGGAATGCCGACGATCGCGCCCACCAGGATCATCACGCCCAGGTCAATGCCCAACGTGTCAGCCATCGCCAACGGTCCGGGCGTGGGCGGCACCATTGAGTGCGTCACCGCGCCGCCGGCCGAGATCGCCATCAGAAACAGCAGATAGTTCTTGCCGGTGCGGACACGCATCGCGCGCGCCAGAGGCACCAGCAAGTAGAACACCGTGTCGAAGAAGACCGGCACCGACAGCACGTAGCCGCTTGACATCAACGACAGCGAAGCGTTCTTCTCGCCCAGACTGCGGACGAACACGCGCACGATCTTGTCCGCGGCGCCGGACTCCATCAAACACTGCCCGATCAGCGCCGCCAGCGCGATCACGATGCCGATTCCGCCGCAGACTCTGCCGAACGCCGCCGCAACCTCCGGCATCACCTCCGCCCATCCGACTTGAGAAGAGAGCACGCCTACCGTCATCGCGGCGGTGATCAGCGCGATAAAGGCGTTGATCTTCAGCCGTATGATCAGCAGGAAGACGACGAAGATGGCGATGGCGAGTACGACTAGGGGATGAAGCTCCATGGCTCGCGCAAGCTTAGCAAAGCAGAGGCGCTTCGCGCTGTTTGAATTTGCGGCGTATACTGGGCGGCGATGCGACTCCCTGTCTGCCTGCTCGTCTTCGCCCTCGTCGACTGCGCCCCGGCGCCGGCGCCCGCCCCGGTCGAGGAGGCTGCGAAGGATGACCCGCGCGTCTCCGTCGCCGCCTCCATCACCTTCACCGAAGGGCCCACGGTCTACAAGGACGGCTCGGTCTTCTTCAGCGAGATGCGCTCGAACCGCATCATGCGCTACTACCCAGAAAACGGCCGCTATGAGACGTTTCGCGCTGATTCACGCGGCGCCAACGGCCTGCTGTTCGACTCCGAATGGCGCCTGATCGCCTGCGAAGCCGACCCGCCGCGAGTCACTCGCACCAACATGGAGACCGGCGCGATCGAAGTGCTGGCCGACAGCTACGAGGGCAAACGCCTGCACCATCCCAACGACGTGACCTTCGACTCGAAAGGCCGGCTCTACTTCTCCGACCGCCCCGGCGCCAACATCGAGCCCGACCAGACCGGCGTGTTTGCCGTCTACCGCATCGACCCCGACGGAACCATCGACCAGATCCTGTCGTCGCCGGACATCCAGATGCCCAACGGCGTGGTCATCTCGCCCGACGACTCCACGCTCTACCTGATCGAAGCCCACCCCGACGCCGACCACGCCCGCAACATCCGCGCCTACGACCTCGCCGAAGACGGCACGGTGTCGAACATGCGCGTCTTCCACGACTTTTATCCCGGACGCTCCGGCGACGGCATGACGATCGACTCGGAAGGCAATCTGTGGGTCTGCGCCGGTCTGCTGCGCACCCGCGGCACCAGCGAAACGCTCGACACCCAGGCGGGAGTGCACGTCTTCAACCCGGCCGGCGAGCGGATCGACTTCTACCCGGTTTGGGAGGACACGATCACCAATGCAGCCTTCGGCGGCCCGGATTTGAAGACGCTGTACATCACCGCCGGCAAGACTCTGTTCCAGATCGAGACGCCCACCGTGGGGACGCGCCGCTAGTGGACCCGGTCAGGCTCGACGTCCGCGCGGCGGTCAAGCTGCGGCGCGTCGGCAAACTGGCGGAGGCGGAGAAGGCGCTGCGGGAGTTGGTCGGCGGGCCGGCGACCACGGCGACGGCGCGGCTGGAGGCCTATCTCGAACTCGGCAAGACGCTCGACCGACAGGGCCGCCGCCGCTCGGCGCAGAGCTGCTATCGCCGCATGCTGGCGCTCACCGATGACTGGACGTGGCGCGAGCAGGCTCGCCGCTTCTACCGCCAAGCCTACCGCGGGGAGTGACATACCCGCCGCCTGAAGGCGACCGGCTCGGAAGGATGCTGCGTTTAGTTGTTGCAGCCTGCGCCCATCAGCGACTCCCGAAACTTCCGGCCTGGGAGGGGCTTAGCGCCGATCCAGCTCGAAAGTAGGGCATCCGCAAAATCCTTTCCGGCGATCCATTGCGGATCCGCCCCTTCCGGCAGCATCCCCGGTTTCCAGTCGAAGGCCACCGGAGCTTTGTCGAACGTGAGTCCAGTCCCGCGCGCCGGGTCAAACTTGATCGCAAACGCACTCCCCTGACGCAGTTGCCCGCCGTTCGCCTCAGCCTGCCCCTCGAGCGCCGCACAGAACATGTCGAACAGGGCCAGCATCTCTTGCCTCTTCTCCGGCGAAGTGGACCTGTTCAGCTCACGGGCGAGAGTGAGGTCGAGATTCACCTGAAAGCTCGTTCGCCAGTCGCCGCAAATCTTTCCTTTGCCGACATCGCGGCTGAGGACGGCGACCGCCTTCCGCGGGGTGTTTTTCTTGAGGATTTCGAGGTAGTCGCTCGAGCGGTCCACGAGGTAAAGCCCGGCCACATAGACGTCGACGGTCCACATCCACTCGCGCAGAGCCATCCCGTTGAGAACCAGAGCCTCATCCTTCTCCGGCAATGTCACGCCGCCGCACTCCCCGGCGGGCAAGCTCGTAGGGATGCTGACGCAACTGAAAAAGACAGCCAGAAGGATGTTTCGTAGGGCTCTCACAAAAGACGCTCTTCTCGAAAAGTCTAACGCGAAGCGGCGGGCTTCCGACCGAATCCGGACGGATTTCGACAACGGATGTCAGGGCCGCCGCGGGGCGCGGTCCTTTGTCTTTCAATGCGTTCGCGATGCGATGTCAGGTAACCGGCTCGCGCTTTTGCTCCACGCTACCGTCAGACCACGCCTCACGGCGACGCCCTTGCGCTTCGCTAGGACTTCACCTCCATCAGGTTGCCCAAGCGACTTTCACCCTCAAGTCGCCGAACATGCTCGACGCACGTAAAGGAGGGCGCGCAAGCATGCGCGCCCTCTTCCGGTCTAGCAATCAGCTTCAGAACGACAAACGCAGGCCCACCTGCATCTGCCGCGGGTTGCCCACGATCGACGTGATGATGCCGGCGTTGGGGTTGCCGATCGAGCTGTTGGGCAGTCCGAACTGCGGAGTATTGAAGATGTTGAACATCTCCGCGCGGAACTGCAGGTTGAACCGCTCGTTCAAGGGAAAATCCTTGAACAGTGAGAAGTCCAGGTTGGTCCGGCCCGGGCCGCGGACCGTATTGCGGGCCGCGTTGCCGAACGTGAACAGCGCCGGCTGCCCCCACGCCGCTCCCTCGGTGTTGAACGACGTATCGAACCACCGCGCCCGGTCCGGGTTGTCGAGCTTTGCATCACGCAGCGCGTCCGGACGGCTGCCGCCGGCGTTGGACACCGACGAGGCCAGCGTGGGCGTAAACGGCAGGCCGGACTGGATGGTCAGGATGCCGTTCACCTTCCAGCCGCCCAGCGCGTAGTTGGCGACGGCGTTGTTGAAGTCGACCTTCTGGCCCTTGCCGATGGGCAAGGTGTAGTTGGTCGAGTAGACGACGCGGTGCTTGATGTCGAAGCCGCTGGTGCCGCGATCGGCCGCACGGTTGCGAATGTCTTGCGGGAAGGGGCCGTTGGCGGCTCCGCCGAAGGCGTTCGCCGTGGTGTCGATCGAGTGCGCGTAGGTGTAGGACGCCAGGAAGCCGAGGTTGTCGGCAAAGCGCCGTTCTACCGACGTCTGCAACGCGTGGTAGTGCGAGTTCGCGTCCGTGGTGTTGTAGGTGACGTTGATGACGTTCGGCGCAATGTCGCGCAGCGGACGCCGCGGGGCAGGCGCGCCCGGTCCCGGAGCGGGCTGGTTGTAGTTGAACGTCGTGTCTAGCCGCGAGTTCACGTTGCCGACGTAGCCGATCTTCCAGACCATGTCCTGCGGCAGTTGCTGCTGCAGTTGGATGTTGAACTGTTGCGCATAGCCGGTGCGGAAGTCTTCGGCGACGGCCACCAGGCTACCGACCGGGTTCGCGGCGACGGTGGCGAACTCGAGGTTCGGAATCGGGTCGAGGCCGTCCTGGACGCGCCGCGGATTGGCGTTGAACTGGTTGATGTCAGCCGCGTTGATCGGGCCGAACGGCAGCTGGCGATGCCGGCGCATGACCACGGCTTCGCTGCCGGACTTGTTGTAGAACAGACCGTAGCCGCCGCGCAGCACCGTCCCCTGGCGGACGCGGAAGGCGAAGCCCATGCGTGGCGCGAAGTTGTTGGGGTCGTTGCGGACCCCGGTGTTCGAGTCTGTGTTGAAGCCGGCGATGAGCAGCGTGCCGGTGGTGACGTCGAAGTTCGTCCACTGGTCGTCCTTCTCACGGGCGCGCGTGTCGTACTCATAGCGCAGGCCCATATTCAGGGTGAGCCGGTTGTTGACCTTCCAGTCGTCCTGCACGTAGTAGCTGTACTCGCCCAGCTGGATGCGCGGGAACACCAGCGTGAAGTCCTGCTCGATGACCGAAGCGGCGCCCAACAGGAAGCTCGCCATGCCGTCCCCGGTGGGGCCCGGGTTGTTGTGATCGCGCGAGAAGGTGCGATCGAAGTTGAAGCGCCCGTTGCCGCGGTTGGTCTGGAACTGCCGCAGGGTGCGCTGCGCCAGCTCGAAGCCGAACTTCACCGTGTGGCTGCCGCGGATGTTGGTCATATGGACGGCTGGGTGGAAGGTGTTCTCGGTGCGGATGATGGGCAGCGAGCGCGTCTGGCCGATGCCGGTGTAGCCGCCGGGCGAGAAGATCGGAATGCCGTCGGACATCTGGCCCTGGTTCGAGTTGCGCACGCCGAGTTCTTCACCGAGCTTCGCGCCCTCCACCGCACCTTCCTGCATGAAGTTCAGGTCGAAGCGATTGAAGCCCATGCGCGCTTCCATCACCCAGGTGGGAGAGAAGGTCCGCACCCAGTTGCCGACCACGTTGTAGGCCTTCAGCGCGGAGTCGCCGGCGAAAGTGTCTTCGTTGCCCAGCGCCACCGGAGTGGTCATGCCCTGCACCGTGGTCACGGGGAAGGTGGAGGGGCGCGTGGTGACAGTGTTCTGCTGCGAGTAGCGGCCGAAGATCGCGTTCTTCTCGTTCATGTTGAAGTCCACGCGACCGTCGCCCTGGTTCCAGCTCTGGACCTCTTTCGGGGCGGTGAGGTAGTTGTTGACGATGCCCGAGCGGTTCGGCGTCGGGTAGGCCTGCGCCAGGCGGCCGGTGACGTCGTCGAAGCGCGTGACCGGGATGATGCGGTTCGGGAACGGGCTGTTGACGAAGCGGCTGGCCGCGGTCGAGCTGGCTACGGTGGTCGCCGGGTCGAAGATGTTGCGCAACTCCGAGAAGTCCCCGTTGCGAATCAAGGCCGTGGGAACGGTGCGCAGCGAGGCGTTCTCCTGACTACGCCGGAACCCTTCGTAGTTGGTGAAGAAGAACAACTTGTTGGGGATGATCTTGCCGCCGAAGGCCGCGCCGAACTGGTTCTGGCGGAACGAAGGCTTGGGCGCGTTGCCGTCGGCGAAGTAGTTGCGCGCGTCGAGCTTGTCGTTGCGCAGGAACTCGTAGGCGGCGCCGTGCCACTCGTTCGAGCCCGACTTGGTGATCACGTTCACCGTCGCGCCGGCGTTGCGGCCCTGGTCGGCGGCGAACATGTTGGTCTGCATCTTGAACTCGCGCACGGCTTCCACCGAGGGCCGCAGCGTAATCGACAGCGTCAGGCGCTCGTTGTTGTCCGCGCCGTCCATGAGGAAGTTGTTGGAGCCCTCGCGGTTGCCGTTGGCAAAGACCTCGGAGCCGGGGCGCAGATCGTCGGGCCGGTTGCCGGACATGATCGTGCCGGAGGCGCCGAAGCCGACGCCGGTGACGCCCGGGGCCAGGATGGCGAGTTGCACGAAGTTGCGGCCGTTGAGCGGCAGGTCCACGATCGCTTTGGTCTCAATGACCTGACCGATGCTCGACGAGTCGGACTCGATGAGTGGAGCGGCTTCCGTCACTTCGATCGTGTCGACGACGGAGCCGACCTCGAGCTGAAAATTCAGACGAACCGTCTGGTTGACCTCGAGCCTTACGCCCTCGCGAACAACTGAACGGAACCCTTCTTTACTGACTGCCACTGAGTAAATCCCGGGCGGCAATGCCGGAATCGTAAACAGGCCCTGCTCGCCGGATTGCGTCGAGCGCTCGGCGCCCGTTTCGAGATTGGAGACGCTGATCTCGGCGCCCGGAACGACGGCGCCGGTCGCATCCACGACCTCACCCGTCAGCTGAGAGGTGGCCTGGGAATAGGCCGTCGAGGCAAACACAGCTAGCGACAAAGCTAGCGCCAAACAACGCAGACGTTGCGTCATAAAAACCCCCTTCGAAACTCAAATACTTCCGAGCCCAAGGCCGACCCTGGCTTGGACACATACCTTTACAACTCTCAGATTAGCGCCGTAAAAGCGCCGGCGTATCCCTGGATTTTCGGGATTTGAGACACCCAATTCGGCGGTTTCGTTTTGGTTTCGAGCCGCGGATATCAGGTCGGGGGTTCTTCGGCTGCGCCATTGGGGGAGGTGGTCGGCAGCGTGACGAGAACCTCGACTCCGCGACCGGGTTCGGTCTTCACGTCGATGTCGCCGCCGTACTCGCGCACTACCTGCCTGGCTGTGAACAAGCCCCAGTGCGCCCCGACGACCTTGCCGTCACGGACCTGGAAGCCCGGTTCGAACAGCGTCTTCGCCACGGCGGGATCGACCCCGGAGCCATGGTCGGAGATGCGGACTTCGACCGAGCCGTTGCGGCAAGCGGCCTGGATGCCGACCTGCGAGCCGGGGCGGCTGGCGCGGACTGCGTTCTGCAGCAGCTTGGCGAAGACGGCGCTCATCTGCTGCGGCCGGAGCGTCAACTTGGGGAGCGCCTCGCTCGAGACCTCGATGCGGACGTTCCGCTCCGCGTCGGGCTCGACCATCACCGCCACGTCCCGCAGCAGTTGAGCCAGGTCGACCGGGTGCGCCTCGGCGCGGTCGAGGTTGGTGAAGCGCTGCATGCGTCGTACGGCGTCCTCGATGCGGTCGGCCGAGTCGCGGGCGTTGATGAACAGTTCTTGCTCGAGCTCGCGCAGCCGAGGGTCGTCCGGCGCGTGGCGGGTCGAGAGCCGGTGGAGGGAGTCGAGCGAACTTGAAAGCGCACCCAGCGGCGAGTTCAGCTGATGGCTGATCGTCGCGGCAAATTTGCCCAACGAAGCGGCGTTATCGGCAACCAGCAGCCGCGACTGGGCCGCCATCTCGCTGCGGTGAGCGCGGTAGGTCTCGTGGATGCGGTGGTAGTTCAGAGCCGCCAGCCCGGTGCAGAGCAGCGCGATCAGGTCGAGTCCGGCGTAGTGGTGCAACGAGATCGGCGGGATCAGGTCCCAGGCCACCGCCAGCGACGACAGCGCGAAGTTCGAGGCGTTCAGGCTAGCCGCCAGCAGCAGGATCTGCCACGGGCGCGCCGGCACCGCCACCACCCCGACCAGCAGCACGACGACGATGTTGATGGCCGAGGAGACGTGCGCGGTGTCGGGCTGGGTGACTGGGGAAAACTGACTCCAGCTCAGCAGGCTGCCGCTGACGAAGCCCCACAGCAAAGCCAGCACGCGCGCCCGGCGACGGCCCCACGACCATCTCGCCGTCGCCAGCACGAGCAGTCCGATGGAGGGAAAGGCGACGAGGGACCACAACGGCCGCGGCTGATCGGGTTCGAAGACCTGGACGATGGAGTGGAACAGGAATCCCACCATCGGCATGACGAGGTTGATGTAGCCGATCGCCCACAAAGCGCGGACGCTGAGCCGCTCGATCTCGGCGCGGAAGCCCGGGTCGCGTTCGGCTTCGCCGGGGAAGAGATAGCCGACTCCCCGACGGAGCAGTTGCTGGAACTGGTGGATCACCGGCGTGGCAGGATGAAGGGAATGCCCCCTCAGGTAACACTCTACACCCGCCCCGGCTGCGGGCTCTGCGAGCGGATGAAAGCCGGTCTCGAACAGCGCGGCTACCAGGTGGAAGAGGTCAACATCGACCTCGACCCGGAGCTGAAACGCAAGTACGGCAACGACATTCCTGTGGCGGTCGCCGACGGCCGGGAGATCGCCCGCCACCGGCTCTAGAACGCAGACCGACCTCCCCCGGCGAAGGGTCCATACCGGCCGGTTTGCTAACATCGCTTTAGACCTTCTCAGGGTCCTGTATGCGAACCCTGCGTTACCTGTTACTGTTAGGCGCCGCAGGCATCGCGTTTTTTGCCTTTCGCGACTACCGACTTACACGCGGCGCCCGCGAGGCGGCGCCCAAAGTCACTCCCACGACTCTCGAACGGGGACTGAACTCGCGCTCCAGCCGTTGGCAATGGGAGCAGTCCACCGGCGACGCCTCGCGGCTGATGGTTTCGGCCCAAGGCTTCACCCAAGGCCGGGGGGACGGTGCGATCGAGCTGCAGGGCGTGGAGCTGCGCATCTTTCGCAACTTCGCGCAGTCGTTCGACCTCATCCGCACCGAGAAGGCGATCTTTGACGTCGACGCGAATCAGCTCAAGAGCCAGGCCGAAACCTTCATCACCCTGGGCGTGGACGCCGCCACGGAAGACGAGGATGAGCCGGACCTGACGCGGATCATCGCCGCCGAGGCCGTCTTCGACACGCGGACCGGCGCGGCCCAGACCGAGTCGGCGACCCGCTATTTGTTTGAAGGCGGCGAGGCCCGCTCGACCGGATCGTTCTACGACTCCGCGCAAGGACACTTCGAGATGCAGTCGAACGTCGAGGTCGACCGGTTTTCTCCCGGCGGCGGGCCGACGACGCACATCCGCGCCGGCAGCTTGGTCTACGAAGAGAACGCCGACCGCGTGGATCTGCGCGGCGGCGTAAGCATGGAGCGCGAAGGCCGTCGCGTGGACGCACAATCCGCGGTGATCCGCCTCGAAAGCGGCAAGCTGCGCACCATCCTGGCCGCCGAGGCGACCGGCGGGGACTATAGCGCAACGCGCAAGACCACTTTCCGCACGCCGAACCTGGAAGCCTACTATGACGCCTCGCAGCGCCTGGAGCAGGTGGTGGGCGCCGGCGCCTCCGAGCTGGTGGCTGACTCGGCCGCTTCCACCGTGCGCGCCGCCGGCAACCGCGTGGAGCTGCGTTATTCTCCCGACCCCGACGGCGGCGATAGTCTGCTCGACGAGGCCATGCTGAACGGCGCCGCCGAGGTCTTGGCCATGCCCAAGGGAGGCGACGACGCCGAACGCCGGGTCACCTCCGAGGCGATTCGGCTGCAGATGCGGGCAGGCGGCGAGGAGATCGAGTTGCTCGAGACGCTCGAGCCCGGACGCGTGGAGCTTAGACCGCTCGGCGAAGGAACGGCGCGCACGCTCAACGCCCAACGCGTGAAGGCGGTCTATGGTCCGCGCAGCCGTCTGCGGCGTCTGGAGGGCCGCGGCGAGGTCAGCCTGACAAGCCGCCCGCCGGACGGCGCCCCGCTCGCCAGCTGGAGCGATGTGCTCGACGCCGACCTTTCGCCGGAAACGGGAGAACTCACCGGCCTGGTGCAGCGCGGCCGGTTCCGGTTTGAGCAGGGCGAGCGATCGGGCTCAGCCGAGTCCGCCGTCTGGGAGCCGTCTTCCGAGCGGCTGACGATGGAAGGCGGCTCGAAGGTCCACGACGCGGCCGGACGCATCGAGGCGCACCGCATCGTGCTGGTCGAAGGGGGACGGATTGAAGCCCAAGGCGGCGTCTCGTCCGTATTCGAAGACAAGCAGGCGGCGGAGGGGGAGCGTCCGAGCCCCAGCCGGAGCGGGCTGTTCCAATCGGGCGAGCCGGTTTACGCCACCGCGGCGCGGATGGAATCGGACAATGAGACCGGCGTGGTGATCTACGAAGGAGAGGCGCGGCTGTGGCAGGGTCGCAACCGCATCGAAGCCGACCGCATCCGCATCGACCGGCGAGGGCGGACCTTGCTGGCCGAGGGCAAGGTGCTCAGCCTGCTCGAAGAGGTGCGCGAGGGCGAGAAGAAGCCCTCGCTCGTCACCGTGACCGCGCAGCGCCTGCGCTACGAAGAAGCGGACCGGCGCGCGACCTATTCCGAGGGCGTCACGCTCAAGCGCAGCGATCTGATCGTGCACGCCGACGAACTGGCGGCGAGGCTGCGACCGTCGGACGCCGAGGGCGGCGCCGGTCTGGAGTCGGCGTTCGCTGAGGGGGGCGTGCGGATCGAAGAGGTCGCCGGGGCTCGGCGCGCCGCCGCTCACAGCGCGGAGTTGCTGGAAGGCCAACAGCGCGTGGTGTTGCGCGGCGCTCCGGCGCGCGCCTGGAACGAGGCCGGCGAAGAGACGCGCGGGGCGGAATTGACCTGGTCTTCAGGGAATGATAGCCTGCGCGTTTCCGGCGGCGACGAAAGGGCCTACACATTTCGGCGGCAGGGGCGTTGAGATGACTGCAGCCGCTCCCATGGAAGTCTTGCGCACAGAGGAGCTCTCGAAGAGCTACCGCGGACGACGCGTCGTCAGCGGCGTCTCGCTGTCGGTGCGTCGCGGCGAGGTGATCGGGCTGCTCGGGCCGAACGGGGCGGGCAAGACGACTTCGTTCCGCATGGTCGTCGGCTTGATAGCGCCCGACGCGGGGCGCGTGTATCTGGGCGACAAGGACATCACCGATACGCCGATGTACGAGCGCGCGCGGCTCGGCATCAGCTACCTGCCGCAGGAAGCGTCCGTCTTCCGCAAGCTCACCGTGGAGGAAAACATCCTGGCGATCCTCCAGACGCTCCGGATGTCCCGGCGCGAGCGGCGCGATCGCCTCGACGAACTCATCAGCGGACTCGGGCTCGAGACCGTGCGGCGCAGCTCCGGCTTCCAGCTCTCCGGCGGCGAGCGCCGACGGGTGGAGATCGCCCGCTCGCTGGTGATCTCCCCCAAGTTTCTGCTGCTCGACGAGCCGTTCTCGGGCATCGACCCCAAGCAGGTGATCGAGCTGCAAGGCATCATCCGCCAGCTGCAGTCCGCTGGAATCGGCATCATCATCACCGACCACAACGTACGCGAGACGCTGTCGGTGACCGATCGCGCCTTCATCATCCACAACGGAACCGTCTTTCGTTCCGGCTCGCCGCAAGAGCTCGAGAGCGATCCGGAAGTGCGCAGCGTTTACCTGGGCGAGAATTTCGAGCTGCCCGGCTCGCTCGGCCTCCACCGCCGCAACGTCCAGGAACCGCCTGCGCCCAAGTCCGCCAAGTCGGGCAAAAAGCGCTCCCCGGACCGGTAAATCCCCGCCTGACCGAAGTGGTACCCTGATTGCAGGAAAACGTTCCTTCGGACGCTCGCGCCCATGTTCATGCAACAGCGATTGGGTCTAAAGCTGGCGCAGAAACCGGTACTCACACAGAGTCTCCGGCAACTGGTCAAACTGCTGGCCCTCAACAAGCTCGAGCTCAAGGAGGAAATCAACCAGGAACTGGTGGAGAATCCCGTCCTCGAGCAAGCGACCGACGACGGTCGCGAGGAATCGCTCGATCAAGCCGTCGCCAAGGAAACCGAGCGCGAGGAGGCCGCCGACAAGACCAGCGACGACTCCGCCGACGCGTTCAGCGAAATCGACCTGAGCGCTTTCTTTGACGATTACCTCGACCCCGGCCCGCGGGCCCCGGCCCAGGAGGTCGTCGACAAGCCCTCCTTCGAGACGTTTCTCTCCAAGCCCACCACGCTGACCGACCACCTGCTGTGGCAGTTGAGCATGAGCGCCATCGCCGCGCCCATTCTGGCGGCGGCCGAGGCGATCGTCGGCAATCTCAACGAAGACGGCTACCTGATGACCGATCTCGATGAGATCGTGGCCGAGTCAGGCTCGTCTCCGGCCGACGTCGAGCGGGCGCTCGAGATCGTTCAGCAGCTCGACCCATTGGGCGTAGGGGCGCAGGGGCTGCAGGACTGCCTGTTGATCCAGCTGCGCGCCGAGGAGGCGGGAAACGGCGTGGCCGGCGCGATCGTGCGAGACTGCTGGCAGCAGTTGCAGGACGGCGCCTCCGCCGAGGAGATCGGCGATGCGCTCGACCGGCCGGTGGAGCATATCGAGATTGCGCTGAACGTGATCCGGCATCTGGACCCGCGCCCGGGGCAGCGCTATGCGGTTTCGGAGACGCGCGTAGTCGAACCGGACGTGCAGTTTGTGAAGACGCCGGACGGGTTCCGCGTCGTCCTCAACGAGGACGACATGCCCGACCTGCGGCTGAACCGCAGCTACCGCGCGTTGCTCAAACGGGGCGCTTCGACGACCGAGGTGCGCGGCTACATCCGCGATCGCTACAACTCGGCGATTCAGCTGTTACGCAACATCGAGCAGCGACGTCAAACGATCCACGGCGTCTGCAACGCGATCGTGCGGCGACAACCGGGATTCCTGGCCGACGGCATCGAGCACCTGCGCCCGATGATGATCAAGGATGTCGCCGAAGAGATCGGCGTGCATCCGTCGACGGTGAGCCGGGCGGTGGCGAACAAATATGCGATTACGCCGCACGGCGTATACGAATTGAGATTCTTCTTCACGGAAGGCGTACAAGGCCCCAGCGGCGCCGCCCTGCCGCTGATGCTGCTGAAGCGGAAGGTCAAGAAAATGATCGAGGATGAAGATCCGCGCAAGCCCTTGACCGACGACAAGATCAGCGCCATGCTGCGGGCGGAGGGCGTGCACGTCACGCGCCGCACGGTGGCCAAGTATCGCGAGGATATGAACATCCCTTCCACGCACAAGAGGCGCAGGAAGAAGGGATGATTTCTTACTTAAAAGGAGGCCCACAATGAGGGTTCACTATACGGGACGTCACGCGGACATCAGCGACGCGGAAAAGGCCAAGGCCGAGCGCAAGCTGGAGAAAGTTCAGCGCATTCTTGGAGCCGGCCGGGATTTGGAGGCTCACGTCATCCTCTCCCAGGAGAAGCACTTCGTCGAAGCCGAAGTGACTCTGCGTGCGCTGCGCCACACGCTGGTCGTCACCGGAGAAAACGGCAACGCCTTCGTCGCTCTGACGCAGGCGCTCGACAAGCTGGAAAAACAAGCCGTCAAGAACAAGCACAAGCTCGTCGACTCACGGCGGCCGTCGAGACAGCGCGATGAGCCCAATGTGACCGTGCAAGCCGCAGTCGGACCGGAAGAGATGGCGGCTCTGGATGCCGAAGAAGCGGCGGAAGCCGCTGCCGGGCCGAACATCATTCGCAGGGGCAACGGCCAGGCCGGCAAACCCCTGACGGTGGAGGAAGCCGCGCTGGCGCTCGAAGAGCAGGATACCGATCACCTGACGTTCACCAACGCCGACGGCGGCGGAGTGTGCGTGCTGGTGCGTCGCCGCGACGGCGCGCTCGAGTTGGTGGAAACCTCGGCTTAAGCCTTCTCTCCAACAGGATGGGCCCGCCGGCAAAGAACCGGCGGGCCCGTTTTCTTTGGCGCGCCGGGGAGAACCGCGCTCACGGATCGTCGCCCGCTGCGTCGTACAATACGACCATGTTTCGTTTGCTGCTGGCTCTCGCCCTCACCCTGTCGCCCTTGATGGCGCAGGGGCTGTCGCCGCTGGACTCCGAGCCGAAGGCCGGCGGACCGCAGCCGCCGTCCGACGCCCGCAACAAGGCGGATCTCGAGTTCTACGTCCGGCACCTGTTCGTCTACGGGCCGCAGATCGGCATCGAAGTCGGCGAATACCGGAAATCGGATCTGCCGGGAATGCTCGAGACCACAGTGACGGCCTCCTACAAACTCGCCTCCAAGCAGCACACCTTCTACGTCTCCGAAGACGGCAAGCATCTGCTGGAAGGCACGACCTACCAGATCGACAAGAATCCCTACCGCAAGACGATCGAGACGATCAATACGACCAACGCGCCGGCGTTCGGCGAAGAAGGGGCCTCGGTCGTTGTCGTCGCCTACTCCGATTTCCAGTGTCCCTACTGCGCCCAGGAGGCGCAGATCCTGCGCGGGCAGCTCAAGCGCGAGTATGAGAGCCGGGTGCGGGTCTACTTCCGCGACTTTCCTCTGAGCAATCACGAATGGGCCAAAGACGCCGCCATCGCCGGCCGCTGCATCTACAACCAGGAGCCGGAAGCGTTCTGGACCTACCACGACTGGATCTTTGCCAATCAGGGTTCGATCACCCCCGCGAATCTCAAGGACAAGGTGATGGAGCACGCCAAGGGCGCCGGTGTGGACACGCTGAAGCTCAACGGCTGCTTGAGCGATCAGTCCGTCGCCGACGTGGTGGAAGCGTCGATGGCCGAAGGCCGGGCGGTGGGCGTCACCTCAACGCCCACGCTTTTTGTCAACGGCCGCAAGATGCCCGGCTCGGTCAAATGGGAGCAGCTCAAGTCGGTGATCGACTACGAACTCGAGTACCAGCAGGTCACCCACAACGCCGGCGATGATTGCGGCTGCGCGGTGGATCTGGAATTCCCCGAGTAACCGCCGCTCGACAGACGGCATACTAAGGTTATGCGTCTGTCGACTCTCGGCCGCCTGGCGGCTCTCACGCTCGTTGTCTGCGGAATCGGTTGGGCCGACGCAAACTCCGCCGCCGCCCGACGGTACTTGCAAGATGTCAAGGTCCTGGCCGCCCCGGACATGAAGGGACGCGGCGCCGGCTCGCCGGAACTCGATCGCGCGGCCGACTACGTCGCCGCCGAGTTCAAGCGGCTGGGGCTCGAGCCGGCGGGCGGCGACGGCTACTTCCAGGACTTCCCCGTCACCACCGGCGCCGAGATGGGGCCGGCCAACGAACTCTCGTTCGATCACCACGAGGGCGGCAAGACTCTCGAGGCCGGCAAGGACTGGGTCCCGATCAATTTCTCGGCGTCGGGTTCGGTCGAAGGCAAGGTGGTCTTCGCGGGCTACGGCATCTCGGCGAAGGAGTTCGAGTACGACGACTACTTCCACTTCGATGTGAAGGACAAAATCGTGATCGTGCTGCGCTATGAACCGACGACCTTCCGCAAGGAGGGGGACAAGGGACACCGCCAGTACACCCACCATGCCAACCTGATCGCCAAGGCGATCAACGCGCGAGACCGCGGCGCCAAGGCCGTGATCCTGGTGAACGGGACGCGTCCGGACGGCGGCAAGGACGAGCTGATCGAGTTCGGCTCGACCGCGGGCCCCGACAACGCCGGGATTCCGATGATCCAGGTGAAGAACGCGGTGGTCGAGCGCTGGCTGCGACGCTCGGGCAAGTCGCTCAAACTGCTGCAGCGCGACATCAACCTGAAGGGCGAGCCGCTGACGACCAACCTCGCCGAGAACTTTTCGCTCAAGCTGACCGTCGCCGTGGAGCGTAGGCAGGCGACGGTGAAGAACGTGGCCGCTTATCTGCCCGGCAAGAGCGACGAGTATGTGGTGCTCGGCGCCCACTATGACCACCTGGGGCTGGGCGACGAGAGTTCGCTGGCGCCGGATCAGGTCGGCGAAGTACACCACGGCGCCGACGACAATGCTTCGGGCACGGCGGGACTGCTGGAGCTGGCGCGGCGCTTCCAGGCGGCGGAGAAGGGCGAACGGGGAATTTTGTTTCTGGCGTTCGCGGGTGAAGAGATCGGGTTATTGGGCTCGCGGCACTGGGTGGAGAACCCGACCAAGCCGATCGAAAACGCCGTGGCAATGCTCAACATGGACATGATCGGGCGCATCTCGAAGAACAAGGTCTACGTGGGCGGCGTCGGCACCGCCGAACCGTTCGAGCCCCTGGTGAAGCGGCTGGCGAAGGAGTCGAGCTTCGAGGTGGATTTCTCGCAGAGCGGCTATTCGGCCAGCGACCACACCTCGTTCACCACCAAGCGCATCCCGGTGCTGTTCTTCTTCTCGGGCCTGCACGGGGACTATCACAAGCCGTCGGACACGTGGGACAAGATCAACGCCGACCAGGCGGTGGAGTTGCTGGATCTGGTGGCCGCGATCACGAGCGACTTGCGGCAGGGCCAGCAGCGGCCGGAGTTTTCGCAGACCGCCGAGGACTCGGCCAACCCACATGGCGGCTCGGCGCCGTCGGGCAGCGGCGGAGGCGGCTACGGGCCGTACTTCGGCTCGATACCGGACTTTGCGGAAGTGCCCAACGGGGTGCGCTTCGCCGACATTCGTCCCGACTCGCCGGCTTCGAAGGCGGGCATCGAGGCGGGCGACATTCTCACGGGCTGGAACGAGCGGCAGATCCAGAACTTGTATGACTTCACCTACGCCCTGCGGGACAGCAAGGTGGGCGAGGTGGTGACCGTGAAGCTGCTGCGCGATGACAAGCCCGTCGAGGCGAAGGTCACGCTCGAGCAGCGGCGGTAGAACCATCCGTGCCGCATCCCTTCAGGGTGCGGGTATCGACGTGGGAACCCCCAACCTGAAGAGGCTGTGTGAAAACGTGACAGGAGTGTTCGGTGATAGCCCCCGGCTTCAGCCGGGGGGAACGAAGATCGGACCCTCCCGTCTGTTGCACTTGCCCTCACCCGCGAGAGCGGGTGAGGGCAAGTGTCGTACGTTGAGTCGCTTAGACGTGCATTTCCCCCGGCTAAAGCCGGGGGCTATAGGGAAACCGGAGACGGAATCGGTGTATCGTCGGACCGTCTGGATCAGCGGGCGCAGTATTTTCACACACTCTCTGAAGGTTGGGGCGCGGAACTGCGTTTTCACCGAGGCTCGGCCCTGCGCAGCGCCCTTACCTTGCTGTGCTTGCGCCCGTAGAAGGCATAGACGAGCACCCCGAACGCCAGCCAGGCGCCCAAGCGCACCCAGGTTTCGAACGGCAGAAAAGTCATCAGCCCCACCGACGTCACCACGCCCAGGATCGGCACGAAGGGATAGCCGGGGACCGCGAACGGCCGTTCCACATCGGGCCGGCGCACGCGCAGCACGATCACACTGCCGCAGACGATCGCAAACGCCAGCAGCGTGCCGATGTTGACCATGTGGCCGAGCACCGAGATCGGCAGCAGCCCGGCGGGGATGGCTACCACCACGCCGGTAGCCAGCGTCGGCGCCGTCGGCGTCCGGAAGCGCGGATGGATGCGGGAGAAGAATGGCGGCAGCAGGCCGTCGCGCGACATCGCATAGAAGACTCGAGACTGGCCGAGCAGCATCACCAGCAGCACGGAACCCAGGCCCAGAACCCCGCCGAGATCCACCAGCCACGCGAGCCACTTGAACGGCGTCGCCTCGATGCCGACCGAGATCGGGTGCGGCACGCCCAGTTGGGTGTAGTGCACCAATCCGGTGAGCACGCCCGACACCAGAATGTAGAGCAGCGTGCAGATGGCCAGCGAGGCGAGGATGCCGATCGGCAGGTCGCGTTTGGGATTTTTTGTTTCCTGAGCGGCGGTGGAGACGGCGTCGAAACCGATGTAGGCGAAAAAGACCAGCGCGCCGCCGCGCAGCACGCCGCTCCAGCCGTAGCGGCCGAACTCGCCGGTGTTCTCGGGCAGGAACGGCGTCCAGTTCTCCGGGGTCACATACCAGACGCCGGCGACCAGGAAGATCAACACGATCGAGACTTTCAGAATCACGATCGCGGCGTTCATACGCGCTGATTCGCGGATGCCGACGGCAAGCACCGCGGAGGTGATCAGCAGAATCACGATCGCGGGCAGGTTGAAGGCGCCGGTGTAGAACAGCTCGCCGTTGCCGTCGAGCACGTAGGTGGAGGTCGATAACGCCTCCGGCACGGCGAGCCCGACATGGGACAGGAGCGAGTTGAAATAGCCGCTCCAGCCGACCGAGACCGTCGAAGCGGCCACGGAATACTCGAGCACGAGGTCCCAGCCGATGATCCAGGCGAAAATTTCGCCGAGCGTGGCGTAGCCGTAGGTGTAGGCCGAGCCGGCGATGGGGATCATCGAGGCGAACTCGGCGTAGCAGAGCGCAGCGAACGCGCAGGCGAGACCGGCGGCGACGAAGGAGAGCACGACGGCCGGTCCGGCGTTGCGGTAGGCGGCCTCGCCGGTCAGGACAAAAATGCCGGCGCCGATGATGGCGCCGACGCCAAGCGCGGTGAGCGACCAAGCGCCGAGCGCTCGCTGCAGCGTGTGCTCGCCCTCTTCGGAGGACTCCTTTTGAAGCAGGTGGAAGGGTTTGACGTTGAGGAGGTCTTGCACAGGCTGGCTCGTGGAGCTATTGTGCCAGACTCGTCAACCCTGGGTGGTGAGAGTCGCGCTGGCCCTAAGGCTCATGTACAAACGGCGCAGACCGAGGCTCGCATTTTTACTGCGAGCCAAACGCAAAAGCGGCGCTCAAAAGGAGCGCCGCTTTTTGCAGAAGTGAATAACTGAAACGACTGCCAGTCAACTCAAAGAAGTAGGTGCCAAATAATCTCGACAATAGCTCGAGTGACGATGCATCGAATAAGTTTTTTTCTCTTTTTTAGTTTCATAAAATAAATATACTCCTTTTATCTATCTACACAGGTACACATGTTTTGAAATAACAAGAACCCAATTCTATCCTACCACAATAGAACCAATATGTCAAGGTGTTTATTTGGGACCACATTTGATAGATCCAAGAAAAAATATCAACAAGAAAAATTTTTATACCCCTCGAACCCATACCGCGTAAGATCGGATCTCCTACAGCGCTATCGCCATCCACGTTCGCGGCACTCTGATCGAGGCGCTTCCGCCACTTCGGGCCGACCGGTCAACTCCGCATAGAGCCCCAGCCAAAGATCCCGCACCGTCTTGTCCCAGCTATAGCGGTCAAGCTCCGCGCGGCCGGCGCGCGCCAGCTTCACCGCCAGCCCCTCTTCCTCGAGCAGCCGAAACGCCCGCTCCGCCATCGCCTTATCGTCGTCCTTGGGGATCAGCAGCGCGGTCTTCTCGTCAAAGGCGATGTAGGGGATGCCCCCGGCGTGGGTCGCGATGATCGGCAGGCCGGACGAATAACATTCCAGCAGCGAGCCCGGCATGCAGTCGAAATCCGGGTTGGTTAGATAGATATCGACTGAGTCGTAGAGATTCGCAATCTCGGCGTGCGGGACTTTGCCAATGAAGGTGGTGTTCTCGAGGCCCAGAGAGCGAGCGTAATCTTCGAGTTCGCCACGCGAAGGGCCGTCGTGCGCCAGCGTCAGCGTCGCCTCGGGGTAGCGCTCGAGGATGCGCTTGAAGGCCCGGAGGGTGCACTGGATGTTGTACAGCGGCTCGAGGATGCGGTTGTGCAGGAAGATCGGGCGGGGTTTATCGCGCTCGCGGTAGTGGAACGGCGAGGGGTCGATGATGTTGTAAATCGCCCGCGCCTCGATGCCGAATTTCTTGAAAACGTCAACCAGATAGCCCGACGGCGCGACCACCACGTCGGCCATGCGCACCAGCCGATTGGCGATGGGCCAGTTCGCCATGTGGTCCTCCGCCTGCCCGTCACGGTAATTCAAAATGCACTTCTTGCCGAACAGGCGCGCCACCAGGATGGCCGGCGCCGGCGCCCAGACGAACGAGTAGTACGAGGCGGCAAAGACGTGGATGATGTCATGCCGTGGGGCGTTCCACAGCAGCCGGGCGACGAAGGTCAGCACGGTCGCCGCGGTGCGCACGAACTTGATTTTTTTGAGGAACTGGAATGGCCCCAGCCGCGGATTCATCGGCAGGAACGTCGCCTCCACCAGCGGCTCGCGTTCGAGATTGCGCAGGATACGGCCGGCCTGCACGGATTGTCCGCCCAGAATATCCGGCGAGGGGGCGATCAGCAGGACGCGGACGGGTTTTCCCGAACGGCTCGCCATCTCACAGGCTCTCGATCTCAACCGAAGCGAACGTTTTTGCCGATTCGAGCATCGCCAGACAGCCGATGGTGGCGCGGGCGCCGTCGATGTGGGTGACCACCGGCGCCTGGCCGTTCTTGATGCGCCGCAGGAAGGACTCGAGCTGCGCCTCATACCCCTTCTCAGCGAAATACTTCGACTTGCTGGTCTGGGTCTTGCCGCTGATGGTCACCCGCTGAAAGTCTTCCGTTGTCGCGCCGAGGCCTTGCGCAAAGACCTCCACGCGTTCGCCGCCGGAAGTGTCGCTGCCCATGGTGCAGTAGGTCAGCGAACCGACCGAGCCGTCGGCGAACTGGAAGCTGGCCGCCAGGTTGTTCATGCCGATCGGCTCCTTCACGTCCGTGGGCAGCGTGTAGGCGGAGACGCGCACGGGCTCGCTGTCGAGCAGCCAGAACATCAGGTCGACGAAGTGGCAGGCCTCGCCCAAGATGGCGCCGCCGATTTTGGGGTCGGCCATCCAGTAGTCGCCGGAAATACCGGGCGAGTTGACGCGGCAGTTGACCACCGCCGGCGCCGAGCGCTTGATCAACTTCTCTTTCAGCGGCGTATAGAAGGTGGAGAACCGGCGGTTGAAGCCGACCGAGACGTGCCGGCCCGCCTGCTGGGCCGCCTCGTGGATTTCGCGGCACTCCTCCATCGTCAACGCCATCGGCTTCTCGACAAAAACGTGCTTGCCGGCCTTGAGCGCCGCGATGGTCTGGGAGGCGTGCAGTTGGTTGCGGCTGGCGATGAGGACCACATCGACGTCCGGATCGTTCAGGATCTCGTCATAGTCGGTGGTGCAATAGTTGGCCCCAAACCGCTGCGCGTAGCTCTTGCCGCGCACGCCGCTGGAGGAGTGGACGGCCCGCAGATCGCTGAGTTTTTGCAGGATCGGCAGGTGTTCCCACTTGGCCAAATTCCCCGCCCCGACGACGGCGGTTCCGAGCTTTTCCTTGTCGACGGGCTTCGAACTGGTCGCCACCCGCCGGACCGGCTCACGCGACGCGGTCTTGCCGGCGTCGTCCTCGTCGGCGGCCGGGTAGCGCAGCACCACGGCCAGGCTTTTTGCCGCCGGGTCCATGATGGTGGCGTAACCCTTCGGCGCCTCGTCGAGCGGGAAGCGGTGGCTGATGAGCGGGGCGATCTGGAGGGCGCCGCGGCCGATCAGCCGCAGAAACTCCTCCATGTTGCGGTTCTCGGTCCAGCGAATGTAGGAGAACGGATAATCGATCGCCTTTTTTTCGTAGGAGGGATCGTAGCTGCCGGGCCCGTAGGCGCGCGACATCAGCAGCTGGATCTCCTTGATGTACATCTCCGCCCAAGGAAACTCCATCTGGACCGCGCCGACGACGACAATCTTGCCGCGGTCTCGGCAGATGCTCAGCGCGGCCTGCGCCGGCGCGGAGGATTTTTTCGCAGCCGCGGCGATGAAGACGCAGTCCGCGCCATGGCCGTCGGTGACGGCGGCGACGGACTCCACCAGCCCTTCCCCGCCCGCTATGGCGTGATCCGCGCCGAGTTGGCGGGCCAGATCCATGCGCTCGGGCAGCAAGTCCGAGCCGATCACCTGCGCGCCTTGCAACCGCGCAAGTTGGACGATCAACTGGCCGACCAGCCCCAGGCCGATCACGGCGACGCGGTCTCCGAGCCCGATGCCGGAGGTGCGGACCGCGCTCATGGCGATCGCTCCGAGCGTGGCGAAGCTGGCGTGGTCGAAGGAGACGTTTTCGGGCACGCGCGCGGTCAGCAGGCGGCCCGTGACGATGGTTTCGGCGTGTCCTGTGCCTTCGCCGCCGTAGGCGACGCGCTCGCCGATCTCCAGGTCATCCACCGAAGGGTGCTTGTCGACCACGACGCCGGCGCCGGAGTAGCCTAGCGCGGCCAGGTCGCTGAACTTGGCCTTCACCTCGGTGTAGGTGCGCAGCGGGCCCATCTTCTTGGCCACGTTGAGCACGGTCTGGATGTGCGACGGGTTGTCCTGAACGGACTTGAGCACGCCGCCGGCGTGGATGTCCGCCGTTTCGGTGCCGCTGGAGATCAGCGAAAAACGGGGGCGGATGAGGACGTGTCCGGAGGGAGCAAAAGGTTCGGGAACCTCTACGACCTCCATCTCACTGATGCCCTTGCGGACGACTTGTTTCATGGAAAACGGGTGGGGCGAACGCCTTTCCAATCTTATCGCACCGGCTTCGAGCTTCCGTTAGGAGACCAGTAGCGCGCGCCTCCAGGCGAGCGGCGTGGGCCGTCCCTGCCTACGTTCCGGAAGGTCGTCGAGACCGACGACCCGGCACGCAGGCGGCGTGCGCTACTGGCGCTGGTAGCCCGGCCCGCGGATCACCACGCCCGGCAGCTCCCCTGTATGCGTGCCGTTGTCGAGCACCAGCTTGCCGTTCACAATCACGTACGGGATGCCCTCGGGATATTGGTGCGGCTTCTCAAAGGTCGACTTGTCGATCACCGTGTCGGGGTCGAACAGCGTGATGTCCGCCCGAAAGCCTTCCTTGAGCAAGCCGCGGTCGAGGATCGAGATCTTATCCGCATTCATCGACGTCATCTTGCGGATCGCATCGGGCAGCGCAATCGCCTTCTGCTCGCGCACGAAGCGCCCCAGCACGCGGGGGAACGTGCCGTAGTAGCGCGGATGGGGGTGCTGCGAGGCGTACCGGCCGTCCGGCGAGATGGCCGAGCCGTCGGAGCCCACCGAGACGTAGGGCTGCTTCAAGGCGTACAGCATGTCCTTCTCGTCATGGTGGAAGTAGACCGTGCGCACGCTGCCGTTCTCCTCGAGCAGCACGTCGAAAAACACCTCGATCGGGTCGCCGCCCCGCGCCTCGATCAGCTCGCTCATGCGCTTGCCGATGAACGGCTTGTTTTGAGGCTGCGAGAAGCCGACCAGCAGCATCCGCGACCAGTCCGAGCCGACGGCGGTGTAGTGGTTGTACCAGCCGGGCAGGCCTTCGATGATGTCCTTCTTCATGCGCTTGCGCATCTCGGGGTCGCGCAGGCGCTCGAGCATTTTCTCGTTGCCGCCGTCATGCGCCCACGGCGGGATGATGGCGCGCAGGTTGTTCTGGCCGGCGTTGTAGGGGTAGACGTGGGCGCGGATGTCGTAGCCCTCGCGGCGGGCGCGGTCGATCATCGCAATCACCTCATTCATCTGGCCCCAAAACTCCTGGTCGGCGATCTTCATGTGGATGATGTCCACGCGGATGTCGGCGCCTTTGCCAACGTTGATCGCCTCCTCGATGGAGCGGAAGACGCCGGCGCCCTCGTCGCGGATGTGGGTCGAGTAGATGCCGCCGTACTTCGAGGCCGCCTTGGCGAGTTCGATGAGTTGGTCGCTGCGAATTTCGCTCGAGGGCGGCATCAGCAGCGAGGTCGAGAGCCCCATCGCGCCTTCGCGCATGGCGCGATCGACCTCGTCGACCATGGCCTGGATGTCGGCGTCGGAAGCCGGCTCGATCGCCTCGCCCTTCACGTAGGTCCAGATCTGGGTTTGTCCGACGTAGGAGCAGATGTTCGCGGCGACGCCCTGCTTTTCGACGTGCTCGAAATAGCCGCCCAGCGTCGTCCAAGGCTGGTCGGTGTCGCGGGTGGGGCCCATGGAGCCGCCTTCGCCCAAAACCATGGTGGTGACGCCCTGGCGGATCATGGACTCGCACTTCGGCTCGGCCAGCAGGCTCGAGTCTGAGTGATTGTGCATGTCGATGAAGCCGGGGGAGACCACCAGACCGGTCGCATCGATGACGCGCTTGCCCTTGGCTTGGGAGAGATCGCCGATGCGGCTGATGCGGCCGTCGAGGACGCCGACGTCTGCCTGGAAACCCTCTTCGCCGGAGCCGTCGATGACGAGCCCGCCGCGGATCAGGATGTCGAACTCCTGTTGAGCGAAGGCAGTAGCGGCCAGAACGAGGAGGAGGGGGAGGGCTTTCCGCATTTCGGCATTGTAGCTGCGAAACTGGACGGGTGCTAGGCGAAGCTCTAGAACGCCTGCTCAAGGAGGCGGCCGGCGGCGGAGCGGTTGTCGCTTCGTCGTGGTGGCTGGGGCGCGCTCTGCTTGCCCGGCGCGCGGCGGGGCTGACTCGTAGCGAGCTCGAGATTTTCTCGTTCGGACTGGGCGCGGCGGCTCTGAGCCAGATCATTTTTCTTCTGGGGCTGTTGCAGCTGTATTACGACGCCGTCTTCGTCGCCCTGGGTGCGGGATGTCTGGCGGCCTGGTTGCGCTGGGGACGACGGCCGCGGGTGGAATCCGCCCCGGCGATCGAGGAGGTCTTCTGGAGGCGAACTGCGGCGGTCGTGGGGATCTTCTACGGCCCGCTCTACCTGTTCAACGCCCTGGCGCCCGATGTGGGCCCGGACTCGCTGGGCTACCACCTGGGGCTGATTTCCCGGTACTACCGCGAACATGCCTTGGTCGCGGCGGCGGGCAACATCTACGGGCTGTTCCCGCAGGGTGCGGAGATGCTCTACCTGTTCGCCTTCGCCTTTGGCCGCCACAATGCGCCGCAACTGGTGCATTTTGCGTTTTTTGCCGCAACCCTCGCTCTGCTGATCGGCCTTGGCCGGAGATACGGCTCGCCGGGCGCCGGCTGGGTTGCGGCCCTGCTCTATGGACTGTCGCCGGTGGTCGCCTATGACGCCGTGTTGGCCTACAACGACTGCGCGCTGGCGTTTTTCTCCGTACTGACGCTCTATGCCTGGCTTTGGTGGCGCGAAGCCCCGAGCAGCGGCCGCGCCGCGGTGGTCGGCGGGGTTGCGGGTTTCTGCTTCGCCCTCAAGATGACGGGCGGCTTGGTCGTCGTGGCAGCGGGGCTGGCTCTTCTGTTCGGAAGTCGCGGGAAGATGCGCCCCGTGTTGGCTTACTGCGCCGTGGCGGGGCTGTTCGTCGGCGCCTGGACGGGCCGCAATCTTGTGATCTCCGGCAGTCCGACCGCGCCGTTCTACAACGAGATGTTTCCCAGCCCTTACGCGACGGTCGCCTGGGAGCAGGGATTCCGGGACTATGTTTCCGACTACCGCTACCCGTCCGAGCGATCCGGCTGGACGGATGCGATCGATACGCTGCAGGAGGCGCTGTTTGTCGGACAGAGGCTGGGCGGCTTCGTCGGTCCGGTGTTTCTGTTTGCTCCGTTGGCTCTGTTGGCATGGCGGTCAGCGCTGTTCCGGCCCCTGGCTGTGGCGCTGGCGGTAGCGGCGTGGCCCTGGTTTTCCAATGCCGGCGCGCGCTTCCTGATCCCCGGATTGGCATTTCTGTCGCTGTTGATGGCGCTGGGCATCGAACGCCTCGGCCCCCGAGCGGCTCGTTGGACGGGCTTGGCGCTGGTTGTATTCCACGCGTTTAGCGCCTGGCCGGCCGTCGCCGAGCGCTGGATGCCCGACCCGCGCGTCTTTCGGATCACCGAGCTGCCGTGGCGCGTCGTCGTGGGCGCGGAGCCGTGGGAGGCGTTCGTCCAGCGCTACAACGGGCCCTTCGTCGGCGCAAGGGGGCTGGCGAAGAGTGCGCCGCCGGGCAGCCGTGCGCTGGCATTCTCCCAATCCGCGGACGCCTACTTCCCCGGCGAGATCCTCGATACGCGATTCAGCGTGGTCGGCGCGGACGCGTTGCGCGACCTGCAGATGCCCGTTGAGCCCGATTGGGCCCCCACCCGCGTGGTGCGTCTGACGTGGGATGCGCCGCGTCGGGTGGGAGGGATTCGCCTGGAGCAGACCGCGGCGTCGCCGGTGGAGTGGGAGATCGCCGAGATCCGTACAGTCCCGCCGATCCCGCTCGAAGTCTTGCCGGATCGATTCCCCTGGACGGCCGATCGTTTGAGCGACGGCGACCGGTTGACCGTCTGGCGCAGTTGGGCGCCGCTGACGCCGGGCACGCTCGATATCCGGCTCGCGCGGGAGGCGGAGATTCGGGCGGTCGAGATCGTGATGCCGGCGAATCAGCATTTCCCGGTGTTCGCGCTGGAGGGGTCGTTTGAAGTTCAGGCGGAGACGAGCCCAGCCGCCCCGGGCGAGTTGCGGGCCGCAGCCCACAAGTCCCTGCAGCAAAAGGGGATCGAGTATCTGCTGGGCGAGCCCTCGGAAGCGGGGCACAGTGCGGCGTTGCGGCCCATCGAGCGCGACCCGGCGGCGTGGGGCATGGAAGAGGTCTGGCGAGAGGACTCTTGGCGCGCGTATCGCGTGCTGCCCCAGGGACCGGCGACGATGCAACCAACCGCGGCTGCGCCGCATCCAATACAATGATGGAAGGGGCAACCGGCCCCGCACGAGGAGGGGGCGTACTGGATTCGACGGGTCAGCAATCGCTATAGAGAGGCATGCCGGGTTCCGAGCTCCCGTTAAACGATCGGATTACATAGCTGCCAACAACAACACGCAGCTCGCTTACGCAGCCTAATTAGGCTACGGCGTCGCCGGTCTGGGCCCATACGGGCTGGATGACGTTACACTTCATGGGCTGGACTGAGAGCTTCTGTTCGGAGCAGCAGGTCGAGATTTAATCGGACTGGACCGTACCCGCCTTGTCCGTTCATTAGGGCGCGGTCGAGACAAAGGAACGGAATAAGCATGTAGTCTCTTTATAGGGGTCTGTCTCGGACGCGGGTTCGACTCCCGCCGCCTCCACCATTCCTCTTTGTCGTCGTCGGCAGATCGACTTCAGGCCTGCTAGAATCGCCCTTCGGCGGCCATGTAGTCGCGGGGCAGCAATTGATGGTTAACTAGTTGGCTCTGAACCGCCATCTCAGAGACGCCGAAGTAGTCGGCGGCTTCTTCGAACGCTTCCGGCAGGAAATCGTCCTGGACGTATTCCCGCAACGACTCGATCGGGCAGAGAAACTCGGCTGCAAACGCCCGTTGAACTTTCTGGCGTGCAGTCGTTGCATCAGTGATCGGAAGCCAGCGCTCGGTGATCTCTGCATGAAGATGGTCCGCGATGATCCGGGCTGCCTCGAATCTCCGTCCAGGCCGATTTCTCTTTCGAAACAGAAGCTTCAACGCCTCGCCCTCTCCACGGACGGCCAGCCCCATCGGCGAAATGTCTTCGGACGCGGGCTTCAGATGCTCAGGTGCGATTTGCAGCAGATCTCCGAGGCGTTCATCCGTTAGCGGCCCTGAGCCGAGGCGGAGAGTTCCGCGCAGCGCATTCGCCATTCGACGTCCTCGTTCCCATGGGAGCAGCGCATTGTCGGCTGCGGCATTGCTAGGCGATAGAGAGATTCGCCCTGACAAGCCCTGTCGAGCCGCAAGTTCCTTCACTTGGCCAAACGTTGCCGCGGGGTCGCGGCCGGCGCAAACCGAGGCGATCTCATCGACTGCCGCCAAGCCGGCTTCAGGTGCCAGTAGCAAGAGATCCTCCAGGAGTTGCGACGGCGCCTCGTCAGGATCAAATCCCAGACGCGCCTCTAGGCGCCTGGCCGCCGCCTGATGGGGCTCGGCCCGTTCGCTCAGGACGTCCTCCCATAGCTGGTGCAACTCAGTTTTTCCGAGGGCGTCTAACCTGCGAAGTACGAGGTCGATGAAGTCGTCCGTCGCCTTCTCGAAATCCTTGGACGGGACGGAAGCTGTGAAATCAGAAAGAAAGCGAACGGGTTCGGACAATGCAGAGTCCGGGTGGCACGCGACGGCGATGGACTCTCCATCGCTTGCGAAGCTCAGTTGCGGCCAAATGAACCCGTAGCCCGCCGCTGGGATTTCATGACTCATCCGCCAGTCGACCGTTGCGTCCTCCCCCAGTAGAATTCGGGGACGAGGTTCCCACCGAATCCGCCACCACGATGACGCCAACCAGAGCGCAAGAGGATAGGCAGAGACTCGCGCAGCCTGTTGGACGGACTTTGACCACGAATCCTCAAAACGCGTGGCGTTCTCCTCGCCAAATCGAATCTGGATCTCCGCCGAAGTTCGACTGACCTCTTCCGTTCCATGGAACGGAGGTAGCCAGTTCAGTTCGATTTGCATCCCCGAACTCATGAGCGCTTCCATAGCTCCAGAACTTTCTCGCGGAAAGGATCGGCTTCCGGCATCGGGTAGCCGTGATACGCACCCGATCCCTCCAACTGCGCTTCAAGAGGCTCCCCATTGTCAGTGACCGCCCAGACGTTCTGCGGCCAACCGTTCCGTTCCTGCTCGCTGAACGCGCCTCTCCGCACGCCTTCCTTGAGAAGTTCAAGGGCCTGCGCCCGGCTGTTGATTCCAACCGGATCGCACAGGGTCTTTCCGGGGCGTGGTCCGCTGGGCGGCGTGAGCCCAAAGTCACCCGGATTGCGCTTGTGCTCAGGGTTCCCGTTGTACGTGAGCTCGTTAGTACGGATGGCTGCTTGTCTTGAAGGAAGGTCATCCGCCGCACAAAACCTACGCTTCGGATTGAACTTTCTTCGCCTTACGAACATCGCGCGCGACGCTCCTATAGCCTAGAATAGCGCCATAGACATCGGAAAAGTCGAAGTCAGCAGCGACGCTCCTCCTCCCGCGAACCCGGCTTCGTCGGACGTCGATTGTAATATCCGCATGACCAGTAGCTCCATTTTGGGCGGCGACCGAAACAAACTCCGCAGTGACCGCGCTGGCAAGAGAGTCGCTGTGCGGCTTTGATCTTGCCCGGACCGCCGATGCTCTTGGCGTTTCTTTCGTTGATTTTCGGCGTCGTTCTGCTCGTGTGGAGCGCCGACCGTTTTGTGGACGGGGCCTCTTCCACTGCGCGGCACTTCGGCATGCCGCCGTTGTTGATCGGCATGGTCATCATCGGATTCGGCACTTCCGCGCCGGAGATGGCGGTCTCCGCCCTGGCCGCCGTCCAAGGCAACGCCGGCATTGCCCTGGGCAACGCCTACGGCTCCAACATCACCAACATCGGCCTGATCCTGGGCCTGACGGCTTTGATCAGTCCGATAGCGGTGCATTCCCTCGTCCTCAGCAAGGAGCTTCCGATTCTTTCCGCGGTCACGGCCCTGGCCGCCTGGCAGCTCTGGGACGGGGACCTCTCGCGGCTCGACGCCGTGATCCTGTTGGCGGTCTTCGGCGGGTTGATGGTTTGGACCATTCGGCAAGGGCTGCGCAAGAAGTCAGACGCGCTTGCCGGAGACGTGGAGCATGAGTTTGAACACGGCGTCAGACCGGTTCGGAGCGCCGTTTTGTGGATGGCGGCCGGGTTGCTGTTCCTCATCGTCAGTTCGCGGATGCTGGTCTGGGGCGCGGTGGAGATCGCGCATGGATTCGGCGTCAGCGACCTGCTGATCGGGTTGACCATCGTGGCCGTGGGCACTTCGCTGCCGGAATTGGCGTCGTCGATCATCGCGTCGCGCAAGGGCGAGCATGACCTGGCTCTGGGCAACATCTTGGGCTCCAATCTCTTCAACACCTTGGCCGTCGTTGGCATAGCGGGCTCGATCAGTCCCATGCAAGTCGGTCCGGAGGTGCTATCCCGAGACATCTCCGTGATGGCCGGATTGACCATCGCCATCTTCATCACTGGTTATGGGTTCCGCGGTCAGGGCCTGATCAATCGCATCGAAGGCGGATTGCTGATGGCCGCCTACTTCGGCTACACGGCATACCTGGCGAGCACAGCGGCGCCTTGAAGCTAGCCCGCCTCGCAGCGGAGCGGTCCCGGCGGAGAGGGCGCGCTACATTAGTGGCTATGCGCGCTTCTGCAGCCATTCTGTTCGCCCTGGCGGCGCTTCCGTCCTTCGCCGCCGACACGCTGTCCACTTCAGCCGGCGAGGTCAAGATCACTCCGGTCAAGCACGGCACGGTCCTGCTCGAGATCGGCGGCAAGAACTGGTACGTCGATCCGTGGAGTCAGGCCAACTTGTCGAGCCTGCCCAAGGCCGACGTCATCCTGATCACCGACATCCACGGCGATCACATGGACCCGGCGGCGATCGCGAAGGTCCGCCAGCCGTCGACCGTGATCGTCGCCCCCAAAGCGGTCGCCGAGACGGTGACCGACGCCCAGGTTCTCTCCAACGGCGAGTCGACGACGGTGGCGGGCGTGAAGGTCGAAGCGATCCCGATGTACAACATCGAGCGCGGCCCCGAACCCGGCAAGCTGTTCCACGACAAGGGGCGCGGCAACGGCTACGTGCTCAACGTGGGCGGCAAGCGCATCTACTTCTCCGGCGACACCGAGGCGGTGGCGGAGATGCGCGGGCTCGAGGGCATTGACGTGGCCTTCGTGTGCATGAACCTGCCCTACACGATGCCTCCCGACGAAGCGGCGGCGGGTGTGAAGGAGTTTCAGCCCAAGATCGTCTACCCCTATCACTACCGGGGCTCGGACTTGAGCGTGTTCGAGAGCGCGTTGAAGGGCGAACCGATCGAGGTGCGCCTGCGAGAGTGGTACCCGTAGCCGGGGCCGTCGACCAGGGGCTATCCCGCTATACTTGGGGGTTAGTGGTGCAAGTTGATCCAGCTACTCGCCGCCGACGCCGAAAGCTAGCCCGCGAGCGCGCCCTGCGCGAGCTGCGGATGCTATGGCGAGGACTGACCGATACCGATCGCCCGGTGCTGGCGCAGATCATCCCCACGCGCCGGTGCAACATCGCCTGCGCCTACTGCAACGAGTACGATCACGTCTCCAAACCGGTTCCGACCGAGGAGATGGTGCGACGCATCGACAAGCTGGCTGACCTGGGCGTCTCGATCGTCACCTTCTCCGGCGGCGAACCGCTGCTACATCCCGAGCTCGACGAGCTGATCCGGCGGATTCGTGAGCGCGGGATGATCGCGAGCCTGATTACCAACGGCTATTTCATGGTTCCCGATCGCATCAAGAAGCTCAATGATGCGGGCCTCGAGTACGTCCAGATCTCGATCGACAACGTCAACCCGGACGAGGTGTCGAAGAAGAGCCTGAAGGTGCTCGACAAGAAGCTCGTCTGGATGGCCGAGCACGCCGACTTCCACGTGAACATCAACTCCGTGGTCGGGGGCGGTATCGAGAACCCCGAAGACGCCTGGAAGATCGCCCAGCGTGCGGTGGAGTTGGGTTTCACTTCGACGGTGGGCATCATTCATGACGGCTCGGGTCAGCTCAAGCCGCTCGGCGGCATCGAGCGCAGCGTCTTCGACCGCATCAAGTCGCTGAGCAAGAAATCCTACGCGCGGCTGGACTTCTTCCAGGAAAACATCGCGAACGCCAAGCCCAACGATTGGCGCTGCCGCGCCGGCGCGCGCTACCTCTACATCTGCGAGGACGGGCTGGTGCATTACTGCTCGCAGCAGCGCGGCGCCCCCGGCATCCCACTGGCCGACTACACCGTCGACGACGTGCGCCGCGCCTATCGCACCGAAAAGGCATGCGCCCCGATGTGCACGGTTTCCTGCGTGCACAAGGTCTCCGCTTTCGACTTTTTCCGTGGTCGCCAGGAGCCGCCGTCAGGCGAGTTGGCGTCGCTGCCTTCAGGCGACTGATCTCTCCCGTTTTCCAGTATTTGCGTTCGGACTCCTCACGTCGCCAGGCGGAAGAAATAGTACTGTAGTCCCTACTGGCAGTACAGCCATATTCCCGGGAGAAAGAGCATTCCTCCCCATGTTCGGCGACTGCCCCCTGAGCCCAAGATGGAGGTATTCGAAGCCTCGTTGGAGAGACTGGCTTCGATGTCCAAACGCTAGTTATCCAGGGAGAGACAACATGGAAAAGATCAAATCGCTCATCGTTCGCTTGATGCAAGACGAGAAGGGCCAGGACATGGTGGAGTACGCTCTGCTGGCCGGCTTCATCGCCGTCGCCGCCGGCGCCATCCTGCCCGGCGTTTCCACCGACATTTCGATCATCTTCTCGAAGATGGCCTCGGTCGTCAACGACGCCTCCGCCTAGTCGCGAGAACGACTGCTCGACGTACGGACGGCCCCTGCTTGGGGGCCGTCTTGTTTTTTCCGCCAAACTCTAGGCGACGTCGATCGTGCCTTCACAAACCGGGACTTCCCTGGGGGCGCGGCAGACCTACTCGCTTGTTTTCAACCATTTAAGGGATCGACCAAGAAACTGGTCCCAGTGGCGATAGTACTCTAGTCCCACCAAGTCGTACAGCAATATCCCTCAGCAAAAGGGCTCTACCACTCATTTTCCGGAGGTCGCGCACTGCCGGATGATGTGATTGTCAGGTTCGGTTGGAGAGCCGGCCCATTTCACAAGAAACCAAGAGAAGTCAGGGAGAGACAAACATGGAAAAGATCAAATCGCTCATCGTTCGCTTGATGCAAGACGAGAAAGGCCAGGACATGGTGGAGTATGCTCTGCTGGCCGGCTTCATCGCTGTGGCCGCCGGCGCCATCCTGCCCGGCGTTTCCACCGACATTTCGATCATCTTCTCGAAGATGGCCTCGGTCGTCAACGACGCCTCCGCCTAGGCGCGAGGACGACTGCTCGACGTACGGACGGCCCCTCCGGGGGCCGTCTTTTTTTTGGTGAGCCGGCCAGCGGCGAGGTCCTCAGCGATCCAACCAGTCGCAATCGCCCGTGTCGTCGCAGAAGAAGACGCGGAGTTCGGCCGGGGCCTTGGATTGAGCCCATTGCTTGCCGTTGACGAACAGAGCGGTTGACCAAGCCTCACTGTCGAGCGCAGAGTCTGCGACCACGGAAACGGCCATCGCCCCCTGCGCCGGCCGGCCTGTTCGCGGGTCGAAGATGTGACTATAGACCTTGCCGTCGACCTCGAAGAACTTCTCATAGGAGCCCGAGGTCGAAAGCGACGCGTCGAGCAGCCGAACCACGGCGGCCGCCTTGTCGGACTCGGCCGGGTCGCGAATCTCAACGTCCCACCCTTCCGGCTGATCCGGAGGCGCTCCGATCCCATACAACGTGCTCGTACCGGCGCTGATCAGAGCCGACTCGACGCCGTAGCCGCGCAGCAATTCCACGACCTTCTCGACTGCGTATCCCTTGCCGATGCCGCCGGGGTCCAGTGCCAGACCGTCCACATCGAAGCGCACGGTCCGGGCCGCCCTGTCGAGTTGGAGATGCCGGTAGCCGGTGGCCGCCAGCGCTCTCCGCAGACGAAAGCCGCCGGGGAGTTCGCCCGAGCCCCGAAAGAAGCCCCAGGCGTCCACCAGGCTGCCGACGGTTACATCGAAGGCCCCATCGGAGCGGCGGCTGTAGTCCAGGCACTTGTCGAGCAGTTCAACGCTCTCCGGCGAGACCCGAACGGGCTCGGCGGCGGCGCGGGCGTTGATGCGGCTCCACTCGCTGTCGTCGCGATAATTGCTGATCAGCCGATCGATGCGGCGGGCCTCGTCGAACGCCGCCACTGCGGCGGAAGCGAGAGCCCCGCGGTGAGGTCCGTAGAGCGCGATGCGCATCTCCGAGCCCATGACCGATGCGCTGGCCTCGTAGCGGTCGAGCTCAGGCTTCTCCGCAGCGGGAGCGAGCGGAGCGCTCAGCAGAGACAATCCCAGCATCGCCAGAATGGCGTAGAGCGGGTCGTCCTTGCGACGCTTGGCGATGCGGTCGAGCAATTGCTCGACTCGTGAGGCGTTGCGCGCGCCGCGGTCGAGCCGGAAATCGAGTTTGGGCACACGGCGCATATCGAGCCGATCGGCCAGCAGGCTGCGCAGATAACCGGAGACCCGGCGCAGAGGTCCCAGGAAGCTGTCTTCGTTTTCCGGATCCTGCTCTTCGGCGATCTCCGCCGGAACGACGAGTACTTTCGCGTAGCTGTAGTCCGGGGCCAGCTCGACCGTAGTGATCCGAACCAGAGGGATCGACGGATCGTCGACCTCGGACTCGAGGAGGTCGGCGAGATCACGACGGATCTGCTCGGCGGCGCGAGCGCGGCGGAGGCCTTTCATCGATCTTCAGAATAGCTCGACTGAAGAGTCAGCGAGGTCGGCGCCGAGAAACTCCGCGGCTTCGGCCTCGACGCGGTCGAGGATCTGCCCGACAACGACGGCTGACTCGCCGACGGCGGCGACGCCGACGGTCGCAAGCGTCCAGGAGGGTTGCGAGTCGACCTCGGCCACGGCGACGTTGAAGCGATTGCGGAGGCGTTGCTTGAGTGAGCGCAAGACTTGGCGACGGTCCTTGAGGGACCGCGCCTCTTGAATTCTCAACTCCAGTGTCAGCAGCCCTACGACGGCCACGGGTTAGGAGAGCTTCAGCTCCTTGGCCACTTCGGTGCGGCGGAAGAGCTCGATGACATCGCCTTGCTTGATGTCGTTGTAGTTGTGCAGCGTCATGCCGCACTCCTGACCGGCTCTAACTTCCGAGACATCGTCCTTGAAGCGTTTGAGCGTGTGGAGCTTGCCGGTGTAGACGACCGTGTTGTCGCGCAGCAGCCGTGCGTGGCTGTCGCGGCTGGCGCGGCCCTCTTCGAGGATGCAGCCGGCGACCGTGCCGATCTTGGAGACGTTGAAGACTTCCTGCACCTTCGCACGGCCTTCGAACTCTTCCTTGATGACCGGAGCCAGCAGGCCTGCCAGCGCCGCCTTGAGCTCGTCTTCGAGTTCGTAGATGACCGTGTGCAGGCGGATGTCGATCTTCTCACGCTCGGCCAGCGCGGCGGCTGAACGCTCTGGCCGTACGTTGAAGCCGTAGATGATGGCGTTCGAGGTCATCGCCAGCAGCACGTCGGACTCGGAAATCGCGCCGACGCCGGTGTGGATGATCTGGACCTCGACCTCTTCGTTCTTGAGTTTGCCCAAGGTCTCTTTGAGCACGTCGAGGGAGCCCTGGACGTCGCACTTGAGCACGACGGGAAGCTCCTTGACCTCGCCGCGACGCAACAGGTCCTGGAACTGCTCGAGCGATTGCCGCGAGGACTTCGCCAGGTGCTGCTCGCGTTCCTTCTCTTCCCGGAACTCGACGATCTTCTTGGCGCGGTCGGTGTCTTTGACCACCAACAGCTGATCGCCGGGTTGCGGCAGGCCTTCCAGGCCCAAAACCAGGGCGGCCGACGACGGCGTCGCCTGCTTGATCTTCTGGCCCTTGTCGTCGATGAGCGCGCGGACGCGACCGAACACCGAGCCGGCGACGAAGTAGTCGCCCACGTTGAGCGTACCGTTCTGAATGATGACGGTCGCCACCGGGCCCTGGCCGCGATCGAGTTTGGCTTCGAGCACCGTGCCGACGGCTGCGCGGTTGGGATTCGCGGTGAGTTCGCGAATGTCGGCCACCAGCAGCACCATCTCGAGCAGATCTTCGATGCCTTCGCCGGTTATCGCCGAGACGGGCACCATCGGGGTCTCGCCGCCCCACTCCTCCGGCATCAGACCGCGGTCGGAGAGTTGCTGTTTGACCCGGTCCGGCTGCGCGTTGTTCTTGTCGATCTTATTGACCGCGACCACCAGCGGGACGCCGGCGGCTTTGGCGTGATCGATCGCCTCGAGCGTCTGCGGCATGACGCCGTCGTCGGCCGCGACCACGAGGATGACGACGTCAGTCACACGGGCGCCCTGGGCGCGCATGCGAGTGAACGCTTCGTGACCGGGCGTATCGATGAAGACGATCTTACGGTCGTTGTGAAAGACTTCCGAGGCGCCGATGGCCTGCGTAATGCCGCCGGCCTCGCGGTCGGCGATATGCGTCTCACGGATAGCGTCGAGCAGCGACGTCTTGCCGTGGTCGACGTGGCCCATCACGGTAACCACCGGCGGGCGTGGTTCGAGATGCTCGGGATCTTCCCCAAGATCGGTTTCGAGAGAGCTTTCTTCCTCGAAGGTGATCTCTTCGACCTGAGCGCCGAAGACCTTCGACAGATCCCGAATCATCTCCATGTCGAGCGTCTGGTTGATCGTGGCGAAGACGCCGCGCTCGAACAGCACTTTGATGATCAGGTTGGCCTTGATGCCGAGCTTTTCCGCCAGTTCCTTGACCGTGGCGCCTTCGCCGATGGCGATCTCAGTGTTCTGCGCCTTGGGCGGGCCGGCCTTGGCGCGGGCGGCGGCCTGCTTCTGCAGGAATCTCGTCTCGCGCTCGGCCTCGGGGTCTCGCTTGACGCGCGGACGCGCGGTCGGACGCGGGCGGCGGCTGTCAGGCCGTCCGGGAGCGCCTTGCGGGCGACCGGGCACAATGCCCGTGCCGCCGGGGCGCGACGAGGTCGGCATCCCCGGAACCGGACCTTCGGGCCTGGGTCCCTGGTAGATGGGCTTGCCGGGTGTAATCGTGGGGCGCGGACGCGGGCCGGGCGCGGAGACGCCGGGCTGTTGCGCGCGACCGGGAGCCTGCGGAGCGCGGCTCTGCGGGCGAGCGGACGCAGGCTGGGGCCGCTGCGGCACCGGCGGACGCACCGGAGCGCCGGGTTGCGGGCTGCCGGCGGTCGAAGGCTGCGGAGGACGCGGGGCGCTCGGCCGAGGCGCAGGACCGCTGCGCGGCGGCGAGACCGGCCGCGCCGACGGAACCGTGGGGACGGAACGGCGAACCGGCTGCGCAGGCGTGATGCGATCACGAGTCGGCTGCGGCAAGCGCGGAGTTGGAGGCGGCTGCGGCGCGCCGGGAGCGGCCGGTTTCGGCGCCTCCGGGGCGGCCGGACGCGCCTGCCGCGGAGCGGGCGGGCGCTGCGGCGGAGCGCCGGGCGAAGGCGTCGTCTGACGCGCTCCGGGCGTGGCCGCGACCGGCGGGGCCGACGGCGGCGCCGATCCGGTGGACGGTCGCGCCGCCGGAGCGGCGGCTCCAGGAGTCGGGGTCGAGGGTCGGGCGTTCGACGGCAAAGCCGTCTGGCCCTGCCCGGAGGCAGGCGGCGTCGAAGGCGGCGGAGCG
>JGI12316J15310_10000016_pt46 | contig 56379 bp, 44 predicted proteins | sample MarCyaLeptolynsp_FD_15310 | JGI IMG/M metagenome (IMG submission 15310) | reverse complement strand
CGGTTTGACGGGAGATCTCGGCCTGCTTGCACAGCTCCCCGAAACCGCGCTCGGGTACTCCCGTCGCACGATTGCGCTCGACCGCCATCACGAACTTTAACCGCTTCTCTAACGCCTGCTTTTCCTTGCTCGACATGTTTCCATCCTCGCCGCCTTCCCCGGCTCCGATGTCACATATCTATCGCGTACGCTTTGTCCAATATGTCTTGTTACTGAACACTCACGCCCGCGGCACTGTTGTTCGTTCGCCGGCGGTCGCGGGGAATTGGATGGTCGTTGTATTTCTTCACAGCCCCTCAGGGGCGCGGCACCGTTGTTCGTTAGCCGGCGGTCGCGGCAAATGGGGAGATCGTAACTCGCTCGGCGGTCCCTCGCCGCCAGCCTAAAGAATTACAGGGGAGGGATGGTAGCGCTAACGGGATTTGAACCCGTGTCTGAGCCTTGAGAGGGCCCTGTCCTAAACCACTAGACGATAGCGCCGAAGATCTCTGATTGTAGCATTATCCGGCGGGCGATCAAGCGGGCTCAGTTGACGCGCGGAACGGCCGATAAGGGGTTCCGGACCATGTCCAAATCCGCTGTCCAAGCCGTGAAGCCGGCGGTCGACGCCGACCTGATCAAGGATCAGTTTACGGCGATGATCTCCCACGAGCTGCGCACCCCGCTGTGCGCGGCCAAGGAGGCTGTGGAGTTGCTCTCCGAAGGCATCGCAGGCGCCGTGAGCCCCGAGCAGACGCCCTTCTTGGACGTCGCTTCGCGCAACATCGACCGTCTGGGCCAGATTATCGACAACGTCTTGGACTTCGGGGTCTTGCAGCGGGGACAGCTTGCGATTGCGCCGGAAGCTTTGGCTCTCGGGCCGTTCTTGGAGAGCTTTGTCGCCGAGCAGGGTCCTGTGGCGACCAAGGCCGGGCTGCGACTGGAGTTTGAAGAGAAGGCCGGGGCGCCGCTGGTTTCCGTTGACCGAGCCCGGCTGCGCCAGGTCCTGCTGAATCTGCTCGACAACGCGATTCGCTACACCTCGGAGGGCGAAATCACGATCGAGCTCGCCGCGGAGCAGGATGACGCGCGAATCACGATCATCGACACCGGCTGCGGAATCTCGGACGACCTGCTGGAGGAGGTCTTTGAACCCTTCTTCCAGGTGAGCGTTGGAACGGGGCGTCGGGTCGGCGGCTGCGGCATCGGTTTGGCCCTGTGCAAGGGGCTGGTCGAACTGCACCGCGGCAAGATCTGGGCCCAATCGCAGCTCGGGCGCGGAACGAGTCTGCATATTTTGCTCCCTGGAGCCGATAAGGCTTCCCTAGGAAGCCGCCCATGAAGAAGATCCTCCTCGTCGACGACGAGCCCGACATCCTTGAGACTCTCCGCTTTCGCCTATCGGCCGGGGGCTACGACGTGGACGTGGCGCCGAATGGGGCGGAAGCCTTGGCTATGGTCCGGAACGGCGGCTTCGACCTCGTCGTGGCCGACTTTATGATGCCGGAGCTGAACGGGATCGAGCTCACCCGGCAGATCAAGGCCGATCCGGTGCTTTTTCTGACGAAGGTGATTCTGTTTTCGGCGAATCCCGACCCCAACCATCGCAAGCGGGCGATGGAGTGCGGGGCCGAGGAGTATCTGCCCAAGACGCAAGGGGCCGCGTTCCTGGCCGAGAAGATCAACGAGGCGCTCGGTTCGTCGGAGGCGTCGAACGCCCAGCCCGCGGCCGAAAAGGCGGCTTCCCCGCCCGCCGCCGAGGACACGCAGTTCCGTCGGGAGCTGTCCCTTTTGACGCGCAGCTTGACGGACTTGCTGCGTTTGGCGCAGAGCACGGGAGAGCTTCCCGAAGCGACGCGCTATGCGGTCGAGTCGGCTTCGCGCGTCGCCGACGATATTCGAAAACTGGCTGAGAAGTCTCCCACGGCCTGAAGCCGTCTGTATCGCTCGAAGCGAGTTCCAGAGCCCACTGATGTACGCGAAGCGCCCCCAGCCCTCGGTCTTGATCATCGACGACGAAGAAGACGTCGTTACGTCGCTGGCGTTCCGATTTAGTGCGGAGGGGTATCAGGCGATGGTGGAGCCGAACGGTCAACTGGGCTTGCAGACCGCGCTCGACGAGGAGCCGGACGTCATCCTGCTGGACGTGATGATGCCGGGACTGGACGGCTTCACGGTCTTGAAGATGCTGCGCGATCGGCCGCAGACGCGGGACACGCCGATCATCATGCTGACCACGAAGTCGATGATGCGCGACGTAGAGAGAGCGTTCGCCGACGACGCCAGCGATTACGTGACGAAACCGTTCGACTGGGAGCGACTGCTCAATAAGGTGGAGCGGCTGATCGCCTCCGCGTAGCGCCCCGCGGGCGCGATTCTCCCGTAACCTGCGCGGGCGGAAACGAGACTTCATTGGTAGCGGAACGTCGTCGCCTGAGCGTCGGTAAGATGAGCTTAGGCGCCTCGGCGCTCGCTTCGACGCCGTCTCATGACACGCATCCCGCTCCCCATCGCGCTGCTTGCCGCGGCGCTGCTGATTCCGTTCGCGCCGCTGAGCGCCCAGAGGACCACGGCGTCGATTGCCGGGGTGGTGCTGGACGCCGCGGGCGGGGCCGTCTCGGAGGCGCAGGTTTCGGCGACGCTCTCATCCACGGGTGCGCGGAGGGAGGTCTTGACCGACGCGGAGGGGCGCTACTTGATCGCCCGGCTGCCGGTGGGGACGTACGAGCTGCGGGTGGTGCGCGAGGGATACCAGACGGTCGTCCGGCAGGGGATCGAGCTGACGGTCAGCCGGAATGCGCTGGTCGATTTCGAGCTGAGCGAGGGCGAGCAGCGGTTTGAGGTGACGGTGGTCGACGACGCGCCGCTGGTCGACACGCAGTCGCACGAGTTGAGCTATCTGGTCGACTCGCGGTCGATCGAAGAGTTGCCGATCAACGGGCGCAACTATCTCGACCTGGCGCTGCTGCAGCCGGGCGTGCAGGCGTATCGGAATCGCGACTCGGGCGGGTCGGGGTCGATCGTCGCGAAGGGACTGGCTACGTCGATCAACGGGCAGAGTCCGCGGTCGAACGTGTACCTGCTCGACGGGACGTTGCAGAACGATTTCACGAACGGGCCGGCCGGATCGGGCGCAGGCACGTCGCTCGGGATGGAGACGATCCGCGAGTTTCGGGTGGAGACGAACGCCTACTCGGCCGAGTTCGGACGCAGCGCGGGCGGGCAGATCAACGCGCTGACGAAGTCGGGGACGAACGAGCTGCACGGGTCCATTTTTTGGTTCTTGCGCAACGACAATTTGGACGCGCGCAACTTCTTTGACCCCGAAGAGCTGCCGGAGTTCAAGCGGAATCAGTATGGCAGCACGGTCGGCGGTCCGATCGTCAAGGACAAGACGTTCTTTTTCTTCGGATCGGAGGTTTTGCGCGAGGATCTGGGGCGTACGATCCAGTCGTTCACGCCGAACGCGCAGGCGCGACAGGGACTGTTGCCGGATCCAGAGACCGGCGGCCTGCGCGACGTGGGCGTGTCGCCCGGAACGGCGCCGTACTTGAACGAGTACCCGCTGCCGAACGGCCCGGACGTGGGCGGCGGCATCGGCATCTACACCTTCGGCGCCAACCAGGAGCTCGAGCAGGACTTCTACCAAGGGCGCATCGATCACCAGTTCAGCTCGAAGGATTCGTTCTTCGCGCGCTACACCTACGACGACGCGCAGCAGACGTTGCCGACGGACTATCCGCAGTTCCCGCGCTTCTTTGTGTCGCGCAATCAGTTCTTGACGCTGGAGCATACGCGGGTGGTCTCGCCGTCGGCGCTGAACACGTTGCGGGCGTCGTTCTCGCGGACGAATTTTGGTCAGGACGTGTCGGCGAGGACGTCGGAGTTTTTAGAACCGTTTGTGCCTGGGCTGCCTTCGATCGGCCAGATCGACGTGCCGGGGCTCCCGCGGTTTGGGACGCAGACGTCGGCGAACGTGAACTTCGCGCAGAACGTGTTCAGCTTCCAGGACGACTTTTTCTGGACGACGGGGCGGCACGCGGTGAAGGCGGGGGCGTTGGTCGAGCGGTATCAGAACAACCTGTTTAACCCGACGTTCTCGCGCGGGATCTTCTTTTTTCCGTCGCTCGAAGGGTTTCTGCGGAACACGCCGATTCGCTACATCGGGTTGACGCCGGAGTCGACGGTCGATCGGTACTGGCGATCGACGATGCTCGGGTTCTACGTGCAGGACGATTTTCGAGTGGCGCCTCGGCTGACGCTGAACCTGGGGCTGCGCTACGAGTACATGAGCGTGCCGACGGAACGGCAGGGCCGCGACAGTGCGTTGCCGGATCTGTTTTCGGGCGACATCCGGCGCGGACAGGTGTACGAGAACCCGACGGGGATGAATTTTGCGCCGCGGATCGGGTTCGCCTACGACTTGTTCGGCGGGGGCAAGACGGCGCTGCGGGGCGGGTACGGGATCTTCTACAACACGAACTTGCAGCACCAGATGATCGTGACGGTGGTGAATCCGCCTGCGGCGAGCCGGCCGGTGATCGGCGGGCCGACGTTGACGTTTCCCAACCCGGCGTTCGGGGCGGCGAGCGACCGTTCGATCCGGCCGATCCAGTACGACTTGGAGAGTCCTTACGTGCAGGTGTGGAACTTGAACGTGCAGCAGCAGTTGCCGGGCGAGACGGTGTTGACGGTGGGCTACGCGGGATCGCGCGGCATCCACTTGTTGCGCAACACGGACTTCAACTTGCGGCAGCCGACGCGGCTTGAGGACGGCTCGTATGAGTACTCGGAGGCGTCGCCTCGGCTGAACCCGAACTTCGCGTTGATCGAGTTGAAGAAGAGCGACGGCCGCTCTTGGTACAACGCGATGATTCTGGACTTGCGGAAGCGCTTTTCAGGCGGGTTGCAGTTGCAGTCGTCGTACACGTTTTCGCGCTCGATCGATACGGGCCAGGACTCGGTGTTCTTCTCGGACTCGGTCTCGGGCACGACGACGACGCTGCCGGAGCTGCCGGGGTTCGAGTACAACAAGGGGCTTTCGGATTTCCATGCGAAGCACAACTGGGTGACGAACTTTTTGTGGGACGTTCCGTTCCCCGAGTCGGGTCCGGCGTTGGCGAGGAGGATTTTTGGCGGCTGGCAGGCGGGCGGCATCGTAACGCTCCAGTCGGGGACGCCGTTGACGGCGATGGTGCAGCGGAATCGGTCGCTTTCGGGGTTCAACGCGACGGTGGGCGCCGGGCGCGGGCTCGATCGGCCGCAGCTTGCACAGGGCTTCACGCATGAGTCGGCGGTGCTGGGCGAGCCGGACGGTTGGTTTGACCCGAACGCCTTCGAGCTCCAGCCGGCGGGGCGTCTCGGCGCGCTGGGACGGAATACCTTTATCGGGCCGAACTTGCAGACGTTCGACTTCTCGTTGACCAAGCAGATTGCGTTGACGGAGGATGTGAATCTGCAGTTCCGCTCGGAGTTTTTCAATCTGCTGAACCGGGCGAACTTTGGGGCGCCGGGGATTGTGGCGTTTGCGGGGACGGCGGATTCGAATCCGGTGCTGGGGGCGTTCGGTCGGGTGCGTAGGACGGTGACGACTTCGCGGCAGATTCAGTTTGGGTTGCGGCTGGGGTTTTAGCGGCTCTCTTTTGTGGGGCGCGCTGGGCTGAGCCCTAGTGAGCGGAATAACGGGCTCTTGCTTCGCAAATCGCCTTGGGACCCGGCACTCAGGGGCTGTAAAAAAATGATTGGGCGTGATTGGCGCCGAAGTCGAGTTTTCGGAGGCGTAATCTCCATCGTCTCGGTAAGCCGTGACGATGGAGATTACGCAAGAGAAGAGTGGGTCCGTATTGCGTTGAATTCCCAGGGCTTGCGCCCTGGGCAAACGAAACGCCGCCCCTACGGGCTGAGCAACGGGCTCTCGCTTCGCGAATCGCCCTGGGACCCGGCACTCACGTACCGGGCTCTGACGGATCCGACCGCCGCTGTATTTTTGCAGCCCCTCACTGTCGCGGCTCTGCCGTAGGAAGAGCGTCTTGGGGCGACGGATGTCTTACTTGCGAGGCCATGTCGCCGCCGGCGAGGCTTCACGTGCGACCGTGGTCACGGGCTCAGGGGCTGTGAAAAAAATGATTGGGCGTGATTGGAGGCGAAGTTGGCGTTGCGGAAGCGGGATCCCTATCGTCACGGCAAGCCGTGACGATAGGGATCCCGCAAGAAAAGAGCAGGCGCGTATCGCTTTGATTTCCCATGGCTTGCGCCATGGGCTAACGAAATGCCGCCCTCCGGGCTGAGCAACGGGCTCTTGCTTCGCAAATCGCCCTGGGGCGGGGCTAAAGCCCCACTGCGGGCTGAAGCCCGCGCCACAAAGAGGGCTGGTGGGTTTTTTTCACAGCCCCTCACGCCCGCGGCACTGTTGTTCGTTCGCCGGCGGTCGTGGGGAATTGGATGGTCGTCGGATTTTTCACAGGCCATCACTGTCGTGGTTCTGCTGGAGGGTGCAGGACCTTGTCGTCGAAGCTGAAGTCGGGTGCGGGGCGGTCCGTGGTTCGATACCACTCCAGTGAGCGGCTCAGGCCTTCGACGAAGGGGGTCGGGTTGAAGTCTAGGTCCTGGCGCGCGCGGTCGATTTTCTGCGTGATCGGCGGCATGTCAAAGTACTGGGCGAAGTAGAGGGGCGGGTCGAAGATCCGGCCTCCTAGTTCGGTGAGTTTGTCGCGTTCGACGTGTATGGTCTCCACCTTGCGACCGCACGCCTCTCCCGCCGCGGCGACGAACTCGTTCTGCGTAATCGCTCGCTCTTGCGCGACGTTGTAGGCCTTGCCGGCGGCTATGTCGCGGCGCCCTGCTTCGATCGCCGCCGTCACTAGATCGTCGACGAGGACGAACTGCATCTCGCGCGTGCCGTCTCCTGGGACGATGATCGGGCGTCCGGCTAGGATGCGGTCGAAGAAAAACTGTTCGCGATAGAAAGGGTTCTCCGGGCCGTAGATATACGGGGGACGGAGCGTCGTCGCTGGAAAGCCTGATTCGGCGTGCAGGCGGAAGAGCATGCGTTCGGCATCCGCCTTGTTGCGGCAGTAGACGTCTTCAAAATCCGGAGGCGATAGAGGCGCGTCTTCGGCGACGTTCTCTCCTGAACCGTAGGCCGCGACGGAAGACATGAAGACGTACTTCGTCAACTGATCGCCGCACGCTCGCGCGGCCTGTTCGACCGGCTCGGCGGTGGTTCCGCGCTGCCAGTCGTAGACGTTGTCGTAGACGACCTCAAACCCCTTGCCGCGGATCAACTCGGCCACGGCGGCCCCGTCGTTGCGGTCGCCGTGGAGTTCGTCCGTCTCGCCCTCGAAGGGGTTGTGTCGACCGCGGTGCAGGATCGTCACGTCGTCGCCGGCGTCCAGCAGGCGCCGCACTAGAGCTTTCCCGATAAAGAGCGTCCCGCCGATCACCAGCACTTTCGCCATGGGTTCAGCCTACCGGACGGCATGTCGTGTCCGCCGTGCGGTCTGCGTATGAAAGGACAACACGTTCGCGCCAGAAGTTCACAAGGAGTACACCAACAGATGAAACGCGTCGCCTATTTCGCCTACGGAACCGGAGCTTATCTCTTCTTCGTCGGCTGCCTGCTCTACTCGATCGGTTTCGTGGGAGGCTTCGGCGTCCCGAAGACGATCGATTCCGGAGTTCCCGGTCCGTTGGGCGCGGCACTCGCGATCAACGTCGCTTTGTTGAGTTTGTTCGCCGTCCAACACAGCGGGATGGCCCGTCGGGGATTCAAGCGTATGATCACAAAGCTTGTGCCGCAGGAGATGGAGCGCAGCACCTACGTCCTCGCTACCTGCTCGGTTCTTGCCGCGCTGTTCGTCTATTGGGAACCGATGCCGACGGTGATCTGGGAAGTCGAGTCGGTCGTCGGCGCCGTGGCGCTCCAGGCGCTCTCATTGCTCGGGTGGGCGATCGTCGCGCTGGCGACGATCAACATCGATCACTTTGACCTGTTCGGGATGCGTCAGACCTGGTTCGCAACGATCGGGAAGCAGTACCGCGATCTCGGATTCCGCACGCCCGGGCTCTACAAGTGGATGCGCCACCCCATCCAGACCGGGTTCCTGATCGCATTCTGGGCCACGCCGACGATGACTTACGGACACCTGCTGTTTGCGGGCATGTGCACGGGATACATCTTCTTCGCGGTGAAGGTTCTCGAGGAGCGCGACCTGCTGCGCGAGCACCCGGAACGCTACCAGGCGTACATGGATCAAGTCGGCGGGTTCGTGCCTAAGACGCTCGCCGCGGCGCCCGTCGAGGAACCGGCTCACCACTAGCGCCGGAGCCCAAGTTTTGCCCCAGGAGGACATCCAGCCATGCGCGTTCTAGCCGATTTCGTGGGGATCACTGCCTTTCTTCTCTCGCTCGCTCTGCTGGTGGGATCGTGGCCGGCGAAGCCGCCGATCTGATCTCTCGAGCCGACCCGATGTCCGAGAGGCCCGGGAGCGGCGGCATCGGTTAGGATGTTGCTCAAATGTCCGACCAAGCCGCCTCCCCCAACACCTCCCCTAGCCGCCGCGATGCCTTTCGCATCGTCGGCGGCGTCGCCGGTCTAGCCATGGCCGCGACGACGGCCAAGGCCGACGCCGTCCGCTTGACCGAGGAGCAGAAGCTCGATCGACTGGCGTCCAACACGTACCCGATCCGTCGGCTGTTCGCGCGGCGCAGCTCGCGTCAGGATCCGAAGGGCGACGCGATGAAGAAGAAGTACGGCACGATCACGCTGCTCGACTTCCCTGAATTCACGCAGGAGCATTTTCCGGGCGTCCGCCATATGGACCTGTGGTCGTCGCTGTTCGGAGACCAGCAAGACGACTCGATGTACGAGATCCAGAAGGTCGTGTACTCGGGACGCGAGCGAGAGATTCGGGAGTTTGACCCTGCTGCCGCGTCCGCCAAGAAGTGGCTGGACCGGTTGAGGGAGCGGATCGAGTCAACCGGCGTGCACTGCCACCACGTCTCGAACAACGCTCCGCGCGGCGCGGCCGATCTGGATCCCGAGCAGCGCAAGACGTGCGTCGAGACGGCCAAGAAGTGGCTCGACGCGGCGGCTCATATCGGCGCGAAATCGATGCGCGTGAACACCGGCGGACCGCGCATCGCCCCGGCCGCCGTGGCGCCCTCGGGCTACCCGCGCAACGAAGAGATTGAGAAGTACTTCGCCAACGCGATCGACACGTTTCGTCAGATGGCCGAGTACGGCGAAGAGGTCGGCGTCAAGGTCACGATCGAGAACCACTGGGGTCTTTCGGCCAACGCGATGCACATCCGGATCATCCTGGACGAGGTGAACCACCCGTACTGCGAAGCCTCGCCGGACTTCTGCAATTGGGAGCACAAGTACATGCTCTATCACGGGTTGTCGGCGCTGATGCCCTATACCCACACGACGGTCCACGCGAAGTATTGGGATCGATGGGACTCGGTGGACATCGCGCGGTGCGTGGATATCCTGCACCACGGCGGGTTTCGCGGGAAGATCGCTTTGGAGTATGAGCAGGGTCCGTGGGACGGGGTGGAGGGCGCTAAGCGGCTGATGAAGGACGTTTTGGCGGCGTTGTAGACGTTGCCGCTTGCGCGCGGGCGGATTTGCTTTTGAGCGCGCCGCCGCCGCCGATGCGGGTGCGAGGCGGCGTTGCGAGGTCGTGCGAGACCTTCGAGCACGGCTCGAAGGCGGCACGGCTGGAGCCGTGCGCTACGGCGGGCGCCTCGGGAAGATCGCGTTGGAGTACGAGCGGGGCGGCTAGCGGATGGGGGAGAAGTCGAGCGGCTTCATGTGGGTGTTGCCTACGTTGGCCACGATGTCGTCGTTGCCCCAGCCGGGTTTCGAGCGAATCCGAATCCAGTCGGGGTGGGCTAGGAACGCCGACCAAGCCTTGTCGCGGGCCGCCATATCGTCGTAGTAGGCCACATAGGTCAGGTTGGGCATCTTGTCGCCGACCAAGGTCTCGCCGAAGAACAGCGGGTTGACGCCGGTCTTGCGGAAGATCTCGATCTCTTCCGAGTTGAACATGTTGATCTTCTCGCGGAGATCGGCGAAGGTCTCGGCTTGATAGGTGCGCAGGTCGAAGAGGCGGCCCGGCTTGTCGTCGGACGACGCGGGGACCTCGATCTTCTTCATGCCGTCGAAGGCGCGCAAGAGACGGCTGGAGATCCGGTCGTAGGCGGGCTGCGGGTCTGCGCCGAAATCGTCGGACGCCTTCATCCAGGCTTTGTCCGCGGCCTTGGCTTCCATCACCTCGCCCATGTGCGCCATGGAGTCGTAGGCGGTCAGCGTGTAGATCCGCGGACCGTCTTCGCCCAAGTGCTGCGAGAAGTAGCCGACGGCCGATACGCCGACGCGCTTGGTCATCGGCAGGTGCTCGGCCTTGAGAAACTCGCGCAGGCGACGGTTCTGCCCCGCCTTGCTGTTGCGCAGCTTGTAGTCGCGCAGCTCGAAGATCTGCGCCGTCCCGCCCTCATGATGAGCGGCTGAAGCGGCTGAACTCGCCGCGATCCCGGCGGCCGATGCGCCGAGGAAATTCCTTCTGTCCATGACTCCCATATCGTAGATCAGCTTACCGTTCTTCACGGATCAGTGGAAAACCTGATCCGGCGGGGCGGGGATTCGCCTGAAGAATGGAAACACGCGCCGTTCCGAGCTATCCTGGATGAATATTGGTCGCCGCCCCGCTTCCCGCCGGGCCCGGCCGTTTCACCGATGTACGAGTTCTTGCTTCCGACGATCTTCGCGCCGCACTCTCCATGCGACGGTCGATCGTGCTCGTCGTCGTCCCGCTGCTAGTCGCCGAGCCGGCCCGCAGCTCCGTTTTCCGCTTCCGTTTGAGGACCCCGATTTCGTCATGCACGTACGCAAGCTCCGTCTATTGACTCCCGGACCGACTCCGCTGTTCCCGCCGGCGATCCGCGCCATGTCGGCCCCGGACATGCATCACCGGACGAAGGATTTCATCGACGTCTACAAGGGCGTCACCAAGGACCTGAAGTACCTCTACGGCTCCGACCGTTCGGTCGCGATCTTCGCCTCGTCCGGGTCGGGCGCGATGGAGGCTTCCGTCTCGAACCTGTTCAGTCCCGGCGAAAAAGTCATCGTCTGCCAAGCGGGCAAATTCGGCGAGCGCTGGACGAAGCTCACGAAGGCGTTCGGACTTGAGACGATCGTGATCGAGCAGCCCTACGGTACGCCGGTGGAGCCGGAGCAGGTGGAGAAGGCGCTCAAGGAGAACCCGGACGTGACCGGCGTCTTCGTGCAAGCGAGCGAGACCTCGACCGGCGTCTCCCACGACGTCGAAGCGATGGGCAAGATCATCGCCCAGACCGACGCCATCTTCATCGTGGACGCGATCACCGGCCTCGGCACGCAACCGTTAGACGTCGACGGCTGGGGCTTGGACGTGGTCATCGGCGGCTCCCAGAAGGCGGTCATGATTCCTCCGGGACTGGGCTTCGCGTCAGTCAGCCAGAAGGCCTGGGACAAGGGCGCGAAGGCTTGCAACCGCTACTTCTACTTCAACCTGAAGGCGCACGCCGAAGGCGCTGAAGACGGCAATTCGCCGTTCACTCCGCCGACATCGCTGATGCTCGGATTGGGGGCCGCGCTCGAATACATCCGCGAGATCGGCCGGGAGAATCTGATCGACAACGCGCAGACGCTGGCGCTTGCTACTCGTGAGGCGGCGAAGGCGATCGGCCTGGAGCTGTTCGCCGTGAAGAACCCGGCCGGCTCGGTCACCTCGATCAAGGCGCCTGAGGGCATGGATTCGAGCGGCATCGTAAAGGCGTTCCGCGACGACTACAACGCGATCATCGCGAACGGCCAGGGCACGATGAAGGGCCAGATCTTCCGCATCGCGCACCTCGGCTATTTCGACTTCCACGACCTGTTCGCGACGGTTGCGGAACTGGAGCTCATCTTGGCCGGGCTGGGCCACAAGGTCGAGTTCGGGACTGGAGTCGCGGCGGTCCAGAAGGTCTACGCCGAAGCGGTCACGAAGTAGCGCTAGGGATCAGCTGTTCACAGTTCACGGATAACGGTTCACGGATAACGAAAAATGAACGTTCTCATCGCAGACGCCGTCTCCCCCGCCGCCATCGCGGTTCTTGACGAAGCCCCGGGCATCAACGTGATTCGCTCGAACAAGAACGAGTTCCGCGACCACCTCGCCGAAGCGCACGGCATGCTGATCCGATCGGCGGTTTCGGTCGACCAGGAAGTGCTGGATGCGGCGCCGAACCTGAAGGTGATCGGCCGGGCGGGCGTGGGCGTGGACAACGTCGACATTGCGGCCGCGACGGCGCGCGGCGTGGTCGTGATGAACACGCCGGGCGGCAACGCGATCGCCGTCGCCGAGCACACGATCGCTTTGATGCTGGCGATGGCTCGCAACATCCCCGCGGCGACGGCTTCCACGACTTCGGGCAAGTGGGAGAAGAAGAAGTTCCTCGGCAACGAGATCCAGGGCAAGACTCTGGGCGTGGTGGGATTGGGCAATATCGGCATGCAGGTCGCCCGGCGGACCAAGCCGTTCGGCGTCACGGTGGTGGCTTTTGACCCCTTCGTGTCGGTGGACGCCGCGAAGGATTCCGGGGTTGAACTGGTGGAGCTCGACGAACTCTACGCCCGGGCCGACTACGTCTCGCTGCACGTGGCGTTGACCGACGATACGCGGGAGATGATCAACTCCGAGTCGATCGCGAAGATGAAGGACGGCGTGCGCATCGTCAACTGTGCACGCGGCGAATTGATTTCGACGGCTGATTTGGACGCGGCGATCGAGGCGGGCAAGGTCGGCGGCGCTTCGCTGGACGTGTTTGAGACGGAACCGCCGGGCGAGTCGCCGCTGTTCCGTCACGCCTCCGTGCTGGCTACGCCGCACATCGGCGGATCGACGGAAGAGGCGCAAGAGCTGGTCGGCATCCGGATCGCCGAGCAAGTGCGCGACTACCTGACCGACGGCGTGGTGCGCAACGCGGTCAACATGCCTTCGGTCTCGGCCGATCAGTATGCCGAGCTGGCGCCCTATCTCAAGTTGGGCGAGCGCCTCGGCTCCTTTGCCGCGCAGATCGCCGACGGACGGCTTGTGCGGATCAAGCTGACGTACTCGGGCGACTTCGGCGAGACGAACTCGTCGCTGATCCGCAATGCGGCTTTGACGGGCGTCCTGAACCGCTTCCTCGATGAGAAGGCGAACCTGATCAACGCGGCGGGCGTCGCGAAGGAGCGCGGTTTGGGCGTCGGCGAGACGCGTCGTGGGCGGACGGAGTTTTCTGACACGGTCGGGGTATTGGTTGAGACCGACGCGGGATCGTACGCCGTCGAGGGCGCCGTTTTCCCGGACGGGACGCCGCGGCTGATTTCGGTGAACGGGATCTACGTGGAGGGGCCGCTCTCCGATCACATGCTGTTCGTCCAGAATGACGATACGCCGGGCGTGATCGGCAAAGTGGGTACGACCTTGGGCGAGCACGGCGTCAACATCGCCGATTTCTCCTTGGGCCGCACCAAGCAGGGCGAGGGCGCTGAAGCGGTGGCCGTCGTCCGCGTCGACTCGGAGATTCCGGAAGCGGCGCTGAAGCAGCTAACCGAGGTGCAGGCCGTTCGCACGGCGCGCCCGGTGGATCTGTAGAGCCGGCGGTAGAGAGTTTTAGTCGACGGAGATGAAGCCGCCGACGGGCGTCGGGGCGTCGCCGTCCGGCGTTTCGACGATCACGGTCACGGCCAGGTTGCCGGAGGGCAGGCCTTCCGGGAGCAGGATGTTGACCTGGTAGAGTCCGGCGAACCCGGGCGCAACGCCTGCGTAGAGCGGCGTGATTTCGACGCCGCCGACGAGGACGCGCACGCGGAACACCGTCTGTGACGCGCCGCCGGGCAGCTCGCCGGGATCGAAGCGCTGTAGGGTCTCCGCCAAGCCGGTCATGAACAGCGTGACCACGTCGCCTTCGCGGGCGCGTCGGAAGGTCGCGCCGGGCAGGAGTCCCGGTTCGCCGATGAGTTCGCCGGTTACGCCGTCGATGGCCGCGATGGGATCGACGCCGTCCTGGTTGAACTGGAAGAAGAAGAACTCGGGCGTCGCCCGGCGACCTTCGATTTCAAAGGCCGGCGACCGGCGCTCGGAGGCCGTCCCGCAGCCGCGCACGACGACGAAGCTCAACGTCTGCGTTCCGGGGCTGATGTTGACCTGCAGGTTGATCTGATCCTGCTCGGCTTGGCCAAAGACGCCGAAGAGCGGCGTGCGTTGTCCGTTGACCTCGACGCACCAATCGCCGAGCTGGGTCGGCACGCGGCCGGCGACGAGATCGGCGCCGGTGAGTACGCGGGTGACGCCCTCGTCGGCGAAGTTGCGGCCGAACAGCGTCATCAAGGCGTTGTAGGAACCGGCTTCCACCAGCGGCAGACTCAGGCCCGCGCCGACGGCCGAGGTGACGGCGGGCGAAGGCACGGACTCGTTGCCGAAGATGACGTGCACGACGCCGCGGTCGTTGTCCTCGCCGGGGGCGGTGATGATTGCCTCGTCGGCGAAGTCGCCGCCGACGTCGCCCGCGGCGGCCGCGAAGCCGAAGTCGTCTCGGCTTTCCGCCTGCTCGCCGCCGAGACCGTCGAGGCCCTGCGCGAAGATCTGCTGAGACTCGTCGACTCGGATGCCCTCGCCGCCGCCGTAGAAGACTTGGGCGAGACCGATGTTGCCGTCCTCGCCGCGCACGCCGACGATCAGGTCGAGGAAGCCGTCGAGGTTGAAGTCGCCCGCCGCGAGGGAGCTTCCGAAGCGATCTCCGGGTTCTTCTTCCCCGCCCCCGACGCCGTTCTGGCCTTGGCGAAGCTGCTGGGCGTTGGCGTTCTGGAGGCCGCTCGGCGTCCCGTAGAGGATGGTGACGTCGCCGCGACCGTTGTTCTCGCCGAGCGCGCTGACGGCGAGGTCGTCGAAGCCGTCGCCGCTGAAGTCGCCCGCGGCCAAGACGATCCCGAAGGTGTCGTTGTTCTCCGAGTTGCCGCCGCCGAACGCGGTGTTCTGGCTGAAGGCTTCGTGGCTGTTGCCGATGAGGCCGCCGCCGCCGGAACCGTAGAGCACGTCCACGCGGCCCTCGCCGCCGTCTTCGCCGGGGACGCCGATCGCGGCGTCGTCGAAGCCGTCGCCGTTGAAGTCGCCGGTCGCGACCACGAATCCGAACAGGTCGTTGTTTTCGCGACTGCCGGAGATGCCGTCGGCGCTTTGGCGCCAGCGTTGATTCCCGCCGGCCGTCAGTCCGCCTGACGAACCGAAGATGACGTTGACGATGCCGCCGCCGTTGGACGTGCCTGGGGAGCCGACGAGCACGTCGTCGAAGCCGTCTCCGTTGAAGTCGCCGGTCGCGACCACGAATCCGAACAGGTCGTTGTTTTCGCGACTGCCGGAGATGCCGTCGGCGCTTTGGCGCCAGCGTTGATTCCCGCCGGCCGTCAGTCCGCCTGACGAACCGAAGATGACGTTGACGATGCCGCCGCCGTTGGACGTGCCTGGGGAGCCGACGAGCACGTCGTCGAAGCCGTCTCCGTTGAAGTCGCCGGTCGCGACGTCTTGGCCGAATAGGCCGCCGCGGTCGCGGTCGCCTTCAATACCGTCCTCGTTCTGCTCCCAACGCTGATTTCCGGCGCTGGTCAGACCGTTGGCCGAGCCGTACAAGATGCGCAGCGAGCCTCGCGAGGCGTCTTCGCCGGGGACGCCGATCGCTAGGTCGTCGAAGGCGTCGCCGTTGAAGTTGCCGGCGGCGACGGCGAAGCCGAAGAAGTCGTTGTTCTCGCTGTCGTCAAGGAGTCCGTTTTCGTCCTGTTTCCAAGTCTGTTGACGAGGCGTACCGAGCCCGGTCTCCGTGCCGTACAAGACCTGGACCACGCCTTCGGCGCCGTCTTCGCCGGGAACGCCCATGGCCAGATCGCCGATGCCGTCGCCGTCGAAATCGCCGACGGCGACATCCGTGCCGAATCGATCATTGCCCTCGGGATTCCCGTCGACTCCCCCAAAACCCTGGCCAAAAAACTGGTCGCCGGGCAGGGCGAGTTGGGCGGAAGCGGGGGCGTGAATCGCGAGCGCGGCGATGAGGAGGAGGGGGAAACGTAGGAAGGACATTCAGTTTGAACCTAGCTATCCGACAACAGACGGGTCAAGTAGAGGCCCGGTTTCGGTGCTTTGTTTCAGGCCGATGTTACGATACCGCCGATGCACTCCCGCCGAGCCTTCTTGGCCGCTGCCGCAGGCGCCGCCGTCGCCGCCTCAGACGCCCTCGCTCAATCCTCTCGACGTCCGAACGTCGTGTTCTTCATGACCGACGACCATGGCGCCTGGGCCCTTGGCCGCTCATGTTCGGAGTTCCACACGCCGAACATCGACCGCCTGGCCGAGGAGGGGCTGCGCTTTACGCGTGCGTTCGCCGCGACGCCTGTGTGCTCGCCTTCGCGGGCGACGTACTACACCGGCAAGTTGCCGACGCACCACGGCGTGCAGGACTTCTTGATGGGCGAAGACTCCCATGGGCCGGAGGCCAAGGAGTTCTTGGCCGGGCACCGAACGTATGCGCATGAACTCTCCGACGCCGGGTACCGCTGCGCTCTGGTCGGCAAGTGGCATCTGGGCAAGGACACCGAGGCGCAGGCCGGCTTCGGGTACTGGTCGACTTCTCCCAAGGGCTCGGGCCCTTACAAAGACGTCCCGTTCTATCGCAACGGCCGGGAGTTCACCGATACCGGCTACAAGACGGACTTTCTCGGGGATGAGGCGGTCCACTTCCTCGACGAGCACGGAACGGACGGTCCGTTCTGCCTGACCGTCCCGTTCTTCGCTCCGCATGATCCGTTCGACTATCAGCCGGAGGAAGATCGGGCGCACTACGCCGAGACCGACTTTCCGTGTTTCCCTGAGCCGCCGGATCACCCGCAGCGGCGCGGACGGCACAGCGTCCACCTTCGCAACCGGGAATCGAAGATCGGTTTTGCCGCGCTGGTCTCGAGCGTCGACCGTCAAGTCGGCAAAGTCTTGGACAAGCTCGACGAGCTTGGATTACGCGAGGACACGATCGTGATCTTCTCCGCCGACCAGGGTTACAACTGCGGCCACCACGGCTTTTGGGGCAAGGGGAACGGAACGATCCCCTTCAACATGTACGAGGAGTCGATCCAGATCCCGCTCATCTGGCATTGGCCCGGGCGGATCGACGGCGGCGAGACGGACGCCATGGTTTCGAGCTACGACTTCTTCCCGACTTTGCTGGACTACTTGGGCGTGGACGCGGCCCCGGACGAGACGCGGGTGGGGCGCTCGTATGCGCCTTTCTTGCGCGGCGAGAGCCCGGAGTGGCGTAAGGAGTTGTACTTTGAGTTCGGCTACGTAAGGGCGCTGCGCACGGAGAGCTTGAAGTACGTCGAGCGGGGCGACGGTTGGGGCGACGAGCTGTTCGACCTGGAGGCGGATCCTGGGGAGGAGATCAACCGAATCGGCAAGCCGCAGTACCGCGACCGTCGCCTGGCGCTACGCAGCCGGCTGCATGCGTTTTTTGACGGGATTGGGGCGCCGGCGATCGACGACTGGCGCGAGACGACGGAGCAGATCCTTCCGACCGATTCGGAAGGTTACTACGAGTGGATTGAGAGCGTGCGGAAACGCTAGGGCGCGAGTCCCGGGGGCTGTGACGGTGGAGGTCCCGAAGGCTTCGACCATCCAGCTCTTGCCGTTGCCTACTTGCGAGGCGATATCGCAGCGGGCGAGGCTTCACGTGCGACCGTGGTCACGGGCTCACGCCCGCGGCACTGTTGCTCGTTCGCCGGCGGTCGTGGGCAGTTGGATCGTCGTTTTGCTTTTCGCGGTCGCTCGGCGAACGTTCACCAGCCCATGGCGCGCTCGAATTGGTCGGTGACTACTTCCCATGAGAATCGCTCGCGCACTAGGGTAAGCGCCGCTTCGGCCACCTGTTCGCGGGCGTTGCGGTCTTCGAGAAGGGCCAAGCACTGGTCGGCGAAGGTCTGCGGTTCGTCGGCGATGCGGATGTCTTCGGGCGGGTGGATCTCCAGCCCTTCGGCGCCGATCGAGGTCGATACGGTCGCCGTTCCGGCCGCCATCGCTTCGTAGATCTTGAGGCGCGTTCCCCCGCCGATCCGCAAGGGCACGATCGAGACTTCCCCGCCCCACAGGTACGGCCGCACGTCGTCGACCGTGCCCGTGACCAGCACGTCGGGAATCGATTCGGCCAGGCGCTTGGTCTCCGACGACGGGTTGCGGCCGACGATGGCCACGCTCGTATCGGGGCGACGGCTGCGAATCAACGGAAGGATCTCTTCGAGGAAGTAGCGCATGCCGTCGATGTTCGGCATCCAATCCATCGAGCCCAAGAACACCAGGTCATGGCGAGGGAAGTCGCCGCCTTCAGGCCGAGCGAAGAAGTCGACGTCGACGCCGGTCGGGACCGAGGGCGGTCTCTCGATGCCGAACTCCGTCTGCATCGTCTCAGAGTCCGCCTCGGAAACCGCCACGACGCCCCGCGACCGTCGGCAGACTTCGCGCTCGTAGGCGAACATCTTCTTCGCTTCGAGGCCGAAGTAGAAACGGCGAATCGGGTCCGGCGCCTGCGCGGCGTGGCGCCGCCAGATCATCGTCTCCACGTTGTGCTGAAACAGGACGCAGTCCTCCAGCCGATCGACGTTCGGCGCCGGGAACAGGAAGTCGCAGACGATCGAGTCGTAGTTTTCCGCGGCGGTCAGCTCGTTGACCTTGCGGCGCATCGCCTCGGAGCGGTAGCGGTAGACGGCGACCGGCAACTTCGAAAACGCGGACCCGATCAACTGCAAGCCGAACGCGGGCGACGTCTTGGACGGCGGGTGATGCGGTACGGCGATCGCCCGGCGTGAGTACTCTGAGGCTCGTCGCGCTCCTTCGGCGTGCGCGCCGTCGTCCAGGCACAGGTAGTCCACCTCGTGCCGAGCGTGCAGCCGTTCGAGCATCTTCAACGTACGGATCTGGCCCCCGCGGTTGGTCGGGTGCAGGAAATCGGTCTTGATCCACAGCAGCTTCATCGGCGGCGTTCTCCCTCAAGCGTCGCACGCTTCGCCGATACGGTCCGTTGTCCGACATTCGCTACCGTACGAGAGTGCCCGCTCAAGCCGTCGACGAACGCCCGTATGACTCCATCGTTCTGGTCTCCTTTGGAGGCCCGGAGAAGAAGGAGGACGTGCTCCCGTTCCTTGAGAATGTTCTGCGCGGGAAGAACGTTCCGCGCGAGCGGATGTTGGAAGTCGCCGAGCACTACTACCATTTCGACGGGAAGAGCCCGATCAACGACCACAACCGCGCTTTTCTCGCGGCGCTGCGGGAGGAGCTCGACCGCGTCGGGATCGACCTGCCGCTCTATTGGGGGAACCGCAACTGGCATCCGCTGCTCCCGGACGCTTTCCAGCAGATGGTCGACGACGGCAAGAAGCGTGCGCTGGCGTTTGTGACCTCGGCGTTCGGCTCGTACTCCGGTTGCCGACAGTACCGCGAGGACATCGCTCGCGCGCGCGAGGCGGTCGGCGAATCGGCGTTGGAGGTCGACAAGCTACGCAACTTCTTCAACCATCCGGGCTTCATCGAGGCGATGATCGACCGCGTTTCGACGGCGCTGGGGGAGCTCTCCGAGAGCGACCGAGGCGGGGCGAAGATCCTGTTTACGGCGCACAGCGTGCCGATGTCGATGGCGAAGACGTCTCCTTACGTCGAGCGGCTGGAGGAGGCGTCGCGGCTGGTCGCGGAAGCGGTCGGGAGCGAGAGCTGGGAGCTGGTTTGGCAGAGTCGCAGCGGCCCTCCGCAGCAACCGTGGCTTGAGCCGGACGTGTGCGACCGGATGCGCGAGCTGCGCGAAGCCGGGGAACTCGATTCGCTGGTCATCGTGCCGATCGGCTTCTTGAGCGATCACATGGAGGTGCTGTTCGACCTCGATACGGAGGCGAAGGAGCTCGCCGTCGATCTGGGCGTACCGATGGTTCGGGCGGGGACGGTGGGCGTCCATCCGCGGTTTGTCCAAGGCGTGCGCGAGCTGATTGAAGAGAGGCTGGATGCGAGCAAGGAGCGAGGCGTGGTCGGGCGGATGGCGCCGTGCGGCGACCAGTGCCCCGTAGATTGCTGCCCGAAACCGGTGCGGCCGCAGGCGCGGCCGGGTGGGCGTCCTGGGGCTTAGGGTTCGAGTGTAGATGCCTTGAGCAACGGGCTCTTGCTTCGCAAGTCGCCCTATGCCCGCTCCATTACTGTCGCGGCTGTGATGGATCAGGCGGGTTGGAATGTTTGGGCTTCGAGTCGGTCGGCGTCGAAGGTGATCTTGCGCCCTGTTCGTAGGGAGCGGTTGGCCAGTTGCAAGACTAGCGCTGCCTGGAAGCCCTTTTCCATCGGCGCGGTGGGTTCTTCTCGTGTGCGGACGCACTGTAGGAAGTTTGCGACGTGATCGACGGTGGCTTGCGAGAAGCCGCCGACGTCTTCGCGGTCGAGCGACGCGACGGTCGGGTCGGTCGCGTCGTAGATGCGCAGCGATTCGCGGCCGACGTCCATGCGCGCGCGATGTCCGTCGTAGCAGTTCAGTTGGTCGATCTCTTTCGGGTATTGCATCGCCGAGTAGTTGATGGTGAAGACGGCCAAGAAATCCTCGGGGTATTCGGCGACGACGACGACCGATTCCGGTTGGTCGGCGCCCGCGATGTGACCGCCGCAGGCCGACGCCGTGACCGATGTCGGAAACCCGGCGTCCATGATCATGTGGATCGCGTCGTAGATGTGCGCGCCTTGGTCGGTGACGATGCCGCCGGCGTAGTCCGCGAAGTGGCGCCAGTTGAAGAAGTGATCCGGGTTGGTCTGCACGTTGCCGACGCGGGTCGCCGCCGGTCCCAGCCACTGGTTCCAATCGAGCGGGCCAGAGAGCTTGCGGCTGCGGATCGATTCCATGCGGTTGAGCCAGAATGTGCGCACCATGCGCACGTCGCCGATGCGTCCGGCTCGCCGCAAGTCACGCGCCTGCTGGTATAGCCCGAAGCTGCGCCGCTGCATGCCGACTTGAACGACGCGATCGGAGCGGCGTTGCGCCTCGACGAGTTCCTTGCCCTCTTCGGGCGTATGGCAGAGCGGCTTCTCGACGTAGACGTCTTTGCCTGCGGCCATCGCATCGAGCGTCATGCGGTGGTGCCAGTGCTCGGGCGTGCCGATCAGGACCGCGTCGATTTCGGGATCGTCCAACAGCTTGCGGTAGTCGCGATAGGCCTTGGCGCCTTTGCCGTTGTCGTGCTTGGCGGCGGTCGAGAGGCCCTCTTCGAGGTTCGGCTCATAGACGTCGCAGACGGCGCGGACCTGGACCTCGGGAAACTGCTGGAACTTGAGCATGACCCGACGGCCGCGACCGCCGGCTCCGATCAGCCCCAGCGAGATCCGCTGGTTCGGAGATTGCGCTAGAGCGGCGGCGGAGGAAGACAGCAAGAAGATACGGCGGTCCATGGCAGCCGGATTCTAGCAGCAACTTTCCATGCATTAGACTCAAGAGCGCCATGCGACGTCATTACGCCGCGTTGGGGACCTTTTTTGTATTGGCCGTCCCTCTCGCCGCGCTCGCTCAGTCCCCCGCTCCCGACGCCGACGAACTCGGTTCGATCAGCGGACGAGTCACCGACGCCCGGACCGGCGAACCGGTCGCAGGGGCCGACGTGCGGCTCTCCGGTCGCAACGCGCCGCGCCAGCCTGCGGTGACCGACGCCGAAGGCCGTTACCGGTTCGAGGGGGTGCAGCCGCGAAGGTACGGTATCCGTATCGCCGACCAACCTTTCCACCACAGTCGTAACGTGACCGTGGGCCCCGGAGCGGAGTTGGAATCGATCGACCTAGAGATCTCCCCGCCTGCGTCGATTAGCGGTTTCGTGACCGACGACCAGGGCGAGCCGCTCGAAGGCATCGACTTGAGCCTCTATCGCCCCGAGTACTTTCTCGGCGAGGTCCAGTACTACAAGAAGGACGCGGCGCGGACGGACGACCAGGGCGTCTACCGATTCGAGCGCGGCGTTCGCGCGGGCAAGAGTTACCTGATCCGCGCACGTGATCCCAACTACAGCCTCGCCGCCGTCTCCGACGAGCCCCAGAATCCCGAGGCGCGGCGCCATGCGCTGATCCCCACGTACTATCCCGGGGCGCCCGTCGCGCAAGAGGCCGCGCCCGTCGTCGTGCGTCCGGGCGAGCAACGCGAAGGGGTGGACATCCGCATGCTGAGCACGCCGTCTCTGTGCGCCGAGGCCACGGTCGAGTTCGCCGACGCGGCCGCGGACGCACGCTTCTGGATCCGGACGGCGGAACCGGCTGCCGGTATGGGGCCGCTCGGCGGAACGACCAGCATGCCCAACGGAGGCCCGCTTGGAACGGACGGCAATCTGCGGATCTGCGGCCTGCATCCCGCCGAGTACCGCCTGACCGTGCTCACAGGGAACGTCAATACTCCCCAGTCGCTCGGCGCGCTGGTTTTTTCGGTGACCGATCGCGACGTCACGGGCCTGGTGGTGACGGCGCGGAAAACCATGCCCGTGTCGGGTCGCTTCGAATGGGCGGGCGAGCCGCCGGAAGAGACGCCGGAGGCTCGAGGCTTGATCGCACTTCGCCCGCGTCACCGCGGCTTCGGCGGAGGCCCCTCCGCGACGGCGCTGGTCCCCGGTGAATTCCAACTGCGCATCACCGACCGGCAGACAGGCGAAGAGTACGACCCGCTGATCGACGAATACTACGTTCAAGCCGTGGTTCGGCAATCGTCGATTTACGTCAAAGACGTGCTGTACGGCGGAGAGAGCGTCTTGCACCGGCCGCTCGTCCTGGGCAGCGCCATCGGAGACGCGCAACTGCGGGTCCTGCTCGGCCACGACGGCGGGACGTTCCGCGTGCGGGCGGTCAACGCCGACGGAGAGCCCGCCTCCAACGCCAACATCTATTTCGTCGCCGCGTCCGCTCGCTCGCCGATGGACGTGGCCGACAACCACCTTCCGCAATCGGCGGACCAAAACGGCGAACTGCAATCGCAGACGTTTGAACCGGGCGTGTACTCGATCGTGGCGACGTACGAAGACCTCTATGACCGCGGCCCCGACACCATGGAGCGGCTGTGGAACCTGCGGCGCGACGGCACGGCGGTCACGCTCGACCCGAACGCCGAGAAGGAGCTTACGGTTCCCCTGGTGGAGGAGGAATAGCGTGCGGATCTTGCTCGCGCTGCTGCTGGTCGTGTCGGGCCATGCGCAGACCGATCCGGACGCAGACGAACTCGGGTCCATCAGCGGACGGGTTTTTGACGGCGTTACGGGCGAGCCGATGCCCGACGTCGTCGTGCGCGCGACGGCCCCGGGGAACCCACCGCCCGTCACTACGGACGCCGAGGGACGCTACCGGATCGAAGGTTTGGCGCCGAGACGCTACGGGGTTCATGCGGGCGACTACTGGACCGGCGCCCGGCGCCGAGTTACCTTGCGCCCCGGTCAAGACCTCAAAGGGATCGACCTGCGCATCGTGCCGAGGCCTTCCGTCAGCGGTCGCGTTCTGGACGACCAGGACGAGCCGATCGAGGGCGCCGAAGTCTCTTGGCTGATGCCCGAGTACTCGCGCGGGGAGATCGCCTACTTTCGACGCTGGAGAGCGCGCACCGACGATGAAGGGCGGTATGAGCTACTTGGTTTGGCCGAGGGCAAGGCGTTCGTCGTCCGCGCCCAGTTCCTCGACCGCGAACTGCCCCCTCTCTCCGAGACTCCCGCCGATCCCCAGGCGCGACGTGCGGCTGTCGCGCCGACCTACTACCCCAATGCTTTGGTCGCGGCGGAGGCTACGCCGATCACGCTTCGGCCAGGCGAGCGCCGGGAGAACGTCGACATCCGAATGTTGCGCACGCCGTCGCTGTGCCTCGAAGCCGAAGTGCAACTGCCCGAAGGCGAGGCGAGTTTCTGGATCGAAGAGACGGAGCCGGACGCGGGGATAGGGCCCTCGGGCGGTCTGACGAACCGACCCGCGGGCGGCGAGGTCGGGCCGGACGGCAAGCTGCGCATCTGCGGACTGCATCGCGGAGAGTATCGGCTGACGGCGTTCACGGGCGAAGGCGATATGCCGGACTCGGTCGGCGTCACCAACGTCACGATGGCGGATCGCGACGTGACGGGCGTCCAAGTCGTCGCCCAATCGAGCGCGCCGTTGACGGCTCGGATCGAATGGGTCGCCGAGCCGCCGGAGGACGCGCTCGACGGTACGGTCTCCGTCACGGCCAGACCGCGCTACCGGGTCTCCGGCCCGTCTCCGCGAGGCCGAGTGCAGCTGCCCGGGGCCGAGGCCGTCGAGTTTCCGATCATCGCGTCGCATCCGTTTACCGGCGCCGAGCGCGGCCCGCTGTTGGAGGAGCACGCGGTCCAGGTCTTACTCCGAGGCAGCCAGTCCGTCTACGTCGCCGACGTGCGCTACGGCGGTCGGAGCGTCTACCGCCGAACGTTCACGCACGGGGACGCGATCGGCGACGCGCGGTTGCGCGTCCTGCTGGCGCACGACGGCGCCACGCTCGACACGACGGTGGTCGACGAGGATGGTCAACCGCTGTCCAACATGAACGTCTATCTCATCCCCGAAGCCGCGGCGTCGCATGTGGAGTTGGCGGAGACGCGCACGATGGGGACCACGGACCAGGACGGGGTCTTCCGATCCGGCGCGCTGGCTCCCGGGACGTATCGCGTCGTCGCCGTGGAGCAGGATTTGCGAGACTACTCTCCGTCGACGATCGAGACGTTGTGGAACCTTCGTCGCAAGGGCTACGAGATTACGCTTGCGCCAAGCTCGTCGAACCAGGCGGCGGTCGAACGCATCCGCCTTTCCTCGCCGTAACCTCTCCCCCTAACCTGGGAGGCGGTGTCCGACCTCTCCATCGACGTTCCGCTCGACGCGTTGCTCGATGCGTTGCTCGACGAGTGGGCGCCGCGCATCGGCCGTCCGACTTGCGGCCCCGGCTGCTCGAACTGCTGCGAGCGGATGACCGTTCTGATCACGGCGCCTGAAGCGCTCGCCCTCGCCCGCACGACGCGCGATCGGTGGAGCGGCCGAGTCGCGCGGTTGACCGTCCGCACGGAAGACTCCCCGGATGAGGCGCGCAACGCTCTACTTGAACAAGGCTCGTGCGTGTTCCTAGAGAGCGACGGGAACTGCGGCGTCTACGAGCAGCGACCTGACGCCTGCCGCGCTTGCCACGTCTGGCACGAGCCTTGGTACTGCGGTCGTCCGGACTGGGAAATGTGTACGCCCGCCGAGCTCAATCAACTGCGCATTGAGAACGCCTATCGCCGGATGCTCGCGGAGTTCGACGCGGGGCGACGGCCGTTCTGGGGGTACCTGCTGCCGGCGGTCGCGCTAATCGCGGAACACGGCGACGCCTATGCGGCTGGCGAGGATTTGCGTGAGCGAACTCCCGACGCTTGGCTCGCGACGGAGCTGATCGAGTTCCCCGACCGCGAACGCCTTCTGCGCGAACAGCAAGAGCACCAAAGCGCCTTCGCCGAGGAGTCGAACCCGATGGGCAGCCCGCGCGCCGCTGACGCTCCAGGACGGGACTACCTCCGGCCGTTCCGCGAAGACTGACACGTCTCAACCGTCTCATGAGACAGCGGAAGTCGCCCCCAAGAAGACGCATCTCATTGATTCATAGGGTGTTACGGAAGACGCATGTTTGGCCGCTGAAGTGATCTATACGTGGCGTGATTCGGAAACAATCAGAAGCCGTTACCCGCATGATCCACGACGCGATTACGGACCTACGAACCGACCTCGCCCTCCTGGACGTCACGATCGAACAGGTCGAGGGGCTCTTGGAAGATCCTCCGAGGAAGGTTCGTCCGCGCAAGTTGGACATCAACCGTCCGGTCCTGCCTAAGGACCAACGACGGGTCAACGGCCACGCTTGATTCCGTATCGCGAGTTCGACTGATAGAACCCTGTACTAAGATCTCCTGGTCTACTGACAGCGGAGGCTCCGGTCTCCGCTATTTTTTCGACTGCACGCTTGGTCGCGTCTTTCTCTTCCCGCCGTTCGGGCATTGGCTTTGAGCCCGATCGCATGGATACAATCAGACGGTGCGCTTGTTTTCCCGTTCGCTCATTCCCTTGTTCGCGTTGGCCCTGACGGCCCTTCCTTCCCCGGCTCAAACTGAGCTGCCGAACATCCTGTTCATCACGGTCGATACGCTGCGCGCGGATCACCTTTCGAGCTGGGGCTATCACCTCGAGACGTCGCCGAATATCGACAAGCTCGCCGAAGAAGGCGTACGTTTCGCCAACGCCTATACGGTCACTTCACGTACGGCGCCGTCGCACTTCTCGATGTTCACCAGCCGCTACCCGCAGGAGCACGGGGCCAAGCTGAACGGCTTCGCGCCCCCGGCGGACATGAAGTACCTGTACCTGCCGCAGGTGCTCAAGAAGTTCGGCTACCAGAACGGCGCCTTCATCAGCGCTTGGCCGCTGACCGACAAGCTGACCAAGCTCGATCGCTACTTCGACGTCTACGACGAGGACTTGGGCCGCAGCTACCAGACCATCAATTCAATGCGTTGGGCCGAGGACGTGGCGCCGCGCGCGATGACCTGGATTGAGAAGACGGCCAAGACCGACAAGCCGTTCTTTGCCTGGGTGCACTTCTTCGACCCGCACTCGCCGTACGAGTTCCGCGAGGAGTTTGAAGCGAAGAAGACGACCGGCACGAAGGACCGCACCGCCGAGCGCGGCCAGAACGTCGTGTTGGACGACGTGAAGGCGTACAACTCCGAGATCCTCTATACCGACCACTGGGTCGGCAAGCTGCTGGGCAAGGTCGACGAGCTCGGCCTGCGTGAGAACACGGTCGTCGTGCTGCTCTCCGACCACGGCGAGAGCCTGGGCGAGAAGGACTACCAGGGCCACAGCCGCCGACTGTGGGAGAGCATTACGCATATCCCGCTGATCGTCCGCGCTCCCGGCATGATGGAAGCGGGCAAGGTCATCGAGGCCAAAGTCAGCACGCTCGACGTGATGCCGACGCTGCTCGACCTGACGGTCAAGCGGAACGACCCGAATGCGAAGATCCCGAGTGAGATGGCGGGACGGAGCTTGGCCCCGGGCATGACCGCCGACGGCGACCTCGCCGATCGACAAGTCCGCGCGGTGGCCTTTGCCGGGCAGAAGTGGATGATGCCCAAGTGGTTCTCGAAACTCTGGCTGCGCGATCTCGATTTCCCGCTGCGGGTCTCCTACCGCAACGGCAATCACAAGGTGATCTGGACGCCGGAAGAGGAAGAGCTTGAGATCTACGACCTGGCGGCCGATCCGTTCGAGATGAAGCCCCAGAAGCCTTCGGAAGGCGACCGCGCGTACAAGCGGGAGACGGATGCGTTGACCAAGTGGTTCAAGTCGACGCACCATGCTGAGGGCGGCGAGAACTTGATGTCGGGCGACGACTGCAAGGCGCTCGAGAGCCTCGGGTACATCCAGGGCGGCTGCACCGACTAGAGGCGCGCAAACCGGGCACGCGCGTCTGTACACTGTAGGCGCGCTCATGCTCTCCAGACGTCTGACGGCCCTCGCCGCCGTTCTCCTGTTTCCTTCGCTGCTCCCTTTTGTGTGCTCGGCGGCCGACCGCACGCACGCGCGGTCGATGGTGATCCACAAGGGCGGGATCGCCGCGACGAGTCACCACCTTGCCTCCTCCGCAGGCGCCGCGATTCTGGCGCGGGGCGGCTCGGCCGTCGATGCGGCCATCGCCGCCAATGCCGTTCTCGGCGTGACCGAGCCGATGATGTGCGGCATCGGCGGCGACGTGTTCGTCCTCTACTGGGAGGCGAAGACGGGAAAGCTTTGGGGACTGAACGGCAGCGGCTGGTCGCCGATGAAGATGACGCCGGAGTTCATCGATCGGCAGCGCGATAAGGACGACGACGAGGAAGCCCGTAAGGGTATGCCCTCGCGAGGCATCCTCACGGCGACCGTGCCCGGCGCCGTGCGCGGTTGGGAAGCGGCGCACGCCAAGTTCGGCAAGCTGCCCTGGAAGGATCTCTTTGAAGCTTCCATCCGCCACGCCGACGCAGGGTTCCCCGTCACCGAGATCGTCGCGGCCTCGTGGGAGGGCGCCGTCCTCGATCTCGATCCCGCCTCCGGCAAGATCTTTCGCCCGGGAGGAGAAGCGCCGCAAGTCGGGGACGTCTTCCGCAATCCCGACCTCGCCAAGGCCATGCGCTTGATCGCCGAGCAAGGCGCCGACGCTTTCTACCGAGGCGAAATCGCCGACGCCATCGTCGGTACGTCGGAGCGGCTGGGCGGCGCTTTCCAGCCCGAGGATCTCGCCGACTGGAAGCCCGAATGGGTCGAGCCGATTCGCGCCGAGTACCGCGACTGGACGATCTTCGAGCTGCCTCCCAACGGCCAAGGGCTCGCCGCACTGACCATGCTCAACCTGATGGAGCAGACGCCGGCCTCTCCGTTCGGGCCGCACTCGACGCCCGAGTTGCACAAGAAGATGGAGGCGATGAAGCTGGCCTACGCGGACATCTACGCCTACATCGCCGACCCGGCGTTTGAAGACGTACCCGTCGAAGCGCTGCTGTCGAAGGCTTACGCCCAGAAGCGCGCCGCCGAGATCGACCCCGAGGAAGCCGAGTGCGACGTCGAAGCGGGCGAGCCCGAGGTCAAGGACACGACGTATCTCGCGGTGGTCGATTCGGAAGGCAACGTCGCGTCGTGGATCCAATCGGTGTCGGGGGCGTGGGGCTCGGGGATCGTCGTCGAGGGCATGGGCTTCCACTTGCAGAATCGCGGCGCGGGATTCAAGCTCGATCCCGAGCACCCGAACCGTTTGGAACCGCGCAAGCGTCCCTTCCACACGATCATTCCGGGCTTCATGCGCAAGGGAGACCGCTCGATCGGTTTCGGCATCATGAACGGCTCGAATCAGCCGCAGGCGCACGCGCAATTCGTCTCGAACGTGGCCGACTACTACCTCAACTTGCAGGAGGCGATGGAGGCGCCGCGCTTCCGCGTCACGGCGCCGTCGAGCTGCTCGGTGAGCATCGAATCGCGCATTCGCCAGGACGTACTAGTCGACCTCGACGCTCTGGGCCATCGCCTGCGCTTATTGGGGGCGCACTCGACGCACATGGGCCGCGGCAATGCGGTCATGCATGACGCGGCGACGGGAGTGAACTTCGCCGCGTCGGATTCCCGCGCGGACGGATCAGCGATCCCCGAGCCGCTGGACTAAGGGCGCCATTCCCCAATCGTTGCGGCCGCGTTTTGGGGCTTACAATGACGGTATCGCTCGCAAGGGCCTCTTTAGCGCATGACGGTCAAGATCCAGCTACCGGACGAAGTCGAGCAGACGCTTCGGGAGAAGGCGGACGCCGCCGGGGTCAGCACGGAACGCTACGCCCAACAGGTGCTTGAACGGGATCTAGGCGTGAGTTCGTCCGACGACGGGAAGCCGCTCGCCCAACCGCTGCGGGCGGTGTCCGAAATGATATTGCGGCGAGTTCAAGCGCTGCCGCCTGAGGCGTTCGAGGGCCTCCCGCGCGACGGCGCCAGCCAACACGATCACTACATCTACGGAACCCCGAAGCGGGACGATCTGTGAGCGCTCTCTTCGTCGACACGTTCTTCTGGGTAGCCATGACGGATGTACGGGACGCGTCGCACGAGGCGGCCATCCTCTTCATGGAGGAACACGAGGGCGCGTCGCTGATAACGACGGACGAGGTGCTGGTTGAATACCTGACGTACTTTGCCGCTGCTCGGACGGACCTGCGACGCGAGGCGGCTGCCGTCGCCGCAAACCTATTGGAGAATCCGGCTGTCCGCGTCTTTCCCCAGAGCCGCGAATCGTTCTTGGCGGGACACTCGCTCTACGTCGAGCGACCAGACAAACGATACAGCCTGGTGGATTGCATCTCTATGCAAACGATGCGTGCTGAGGGGATATCCGACGTCCTCACGAACGATCGTCATTTCGAACAAGAAGGATTTCGAGCGCTCTTCCGGTAGGGAAGACTATCATTCATCTCGGCGCCAAATCTTCCGGCCGGTCCAGGTCCTCCGTGACCGCAGGATCATCGAGGTCCAGGAAGGTCGCTTCCTCATAACGCGCTCGCACGACCGGCTTGGGCGACGCCGTCGCCGGGAGCGCCAAGAGCTCGTCGATCACGTCGCGGCGCACGGCGACCGGATGTCCGCGTTCGCCCCGGTAGCGCGGGATCACCATCGGAGGCGCCGTCCGCTCGAAGGCTTCGACTACCGCCGCCAACGTTTCGGGTCGGAGATGCGGGTGGTCGACCAGCGTGAAGACCGCGCCCGGCGCCTCCGCCGGAATCGCGCCGAGTCCGGTCTGGAGCGACGACAGCATGCCGCGGTCGTAATCGCGGTTGCGCACCGCGGTCGCGCCCTCGGGGACCGCCGCCGCGACCTCGTTGGCGTGATGGCCGACGACGACGACGACCGGGCCGAGTGCTTGCAAGAAGACCGAGGCTAGTCGCCCGATCCAAGTCGTATCGCCGACCGGCAACAGGGCCTTGTCGCGGCCCATGCGCGAGGAGCGCCCGGCGGCCAGAATCACGCCCGGCAACGGCATCGTCTAGGAGCGTGCGGTCGCTTCGGACTTCTGATCCTCCGCAGGCTTCGACTCAGGGACGTGGATCGCGATCGCCTTCGGCACGCCCTCCGCGAAGATCGCCTTGCTGACCGGGTTCCATTCGACGTTCGGCTTGCGGCGCGCGTGAATCATCTCCGCGACCACCGCCACGGCGATCTCTTCGGGCGAGATGGCGCCGATGTCGAGACCCATCGGCGCATGCACGTTCTGCAACTTCTCGATCGGCGTGCCCGATCCGATCAGTTGCTTGACGACTTCAATCGTCTTGCGCTTCGAGCCGATCATGCCGATGTAGCGAGCTTCGGTGCGGGCCGCCAACTCCAAGACGCGCATGTCGTCTTTGTGGCCGCGCGTGACGATGATGATGTGGCTCGACGAGTTGATCTTGAGCCGCTCGAAGACCTTCTCGTAGTCTTCCGCGTAGACCTCGGCAGCCTCGGGAAAGCGCTCGGCGTTGGCGTACTGCTCGCGATCGTCGACGACCACGGTGCGGAACCCGGAGATCGCGGCCACCTTCGACAGGCTTTTCGAGATGTGGCCGCCGCCGAAGATAAACGCCGTGGGGATGGGCAGGACGGGTTCGACGTAGACGTTCAATTGCCCTCCGCAAATCAGACCGTTGTCGTAGGCGGCCTGCTGGTTGAGGCTGAAGTCGAGCATGCGCGCCTTCTCGGTCTCCATGACTTCGCGCGCCGCCTGCCAGACCTCCGCCTCGGTGCAACCGCCGCCGATGGTGCCGACCATGGAACCGTCGTCACGGATCAGCATCTTCGCCGATTGGAAACTGGGAATCGAGCCGGCGACTTCGACGATGGTGGCGAGCGCGCACTTACGGCCGTCGTCGCGCAGACGGACCAGTTCCTCGAAGACGTCCATGGGGCGAGGCATATGAGGGTCAGTATACCCGCCGTCTAGTGGACCTTTCCCCAGCGCACGACTAGGCCGGTGGAGATCCGTAGATCGGTGCGTCTGCGATTCCCGTTCCACCAGACGACCTCCGGCTGGATGCCCCAGATCCAGCCCTCGAATACGTCCACGTCGAGCGACGCCCCGCTCGCGACAGCGGCCCTCCAGCGGCTGCTCTGATTGCCGCGCTCATCTTGCAGGAGACGCTGGACGCGTCCGGCACGCGCGTGCGCCCGTACGCCGAACCGTCCCTTCTCGGCGACTGCGAACTCCGGGCCGAAGAGCAGGTCCGTGTTGTAGGACTGACTGTTGATGAGCGTGGCGCCGAGGCCGAAGCGCCTGTTCTTGAACCACGTGAGATCGGTGCGGTGGCCGTGGAAAGAGTCCCGGCCGTCGGGCGAGTCCGAGTGGGAATAGGAATAGAGAACGGTGGACTCCGCCCGGCCCGGCCCGTCTGCCGCGGCCCCGGCGCCGGCGATCATCATCACGCAAGCGAGAAGCCGAAGTACGATTCCATACATTTCAGACTCCTAGGTCCTGAATTACACGCCGACGCGATAGTAGTCGAAGGCGAGCGCCGATTCAAGAGGTTTTTCGCACCGCCGGGCGCCGTATCCTGACGAGGTGTTTCGTCTCCCCGCAGCAGTCCTCCTCTTCCTCTCATCCGCCAATGCGCTGGAGCTCGAGACGCCGGTTCCGGCCCTGATCGACCCAGGATCGGCGGCGTTTGAGATCACGGTACGCGATGAACCTGGGGCGAGGATTTGGTTCGCCGCCTCGGCGGGGACGTTGGCGCCGGTGGAGCCCAACGACTCCACTCTGCCCGTGACGGTCGCCGACGCTCAGGGACGGGCGGCGTTCCGGTTCGCGCCGCCGGCGAACGCGGGTCCGGTGACGCTGGACTTCGCCGTCGACCAGACGGAGACGCGACGGACCGTGGCGCTGACGGTCAGCGATCAAGCGCCAGCTCTCACCGCTGACGGGGCTTGGGCCGCCGTTGAAGAGCTTGTGCCGGACCACGCACGGCTCCACGGGCCATGGCTGATGCCGCGCGGCACGGACGTCCAACCGGCCGGGCCCGTCTCGCCGTTTGAGCGGGGGCTGCCGTTGGCGCTGCCGGAGCTTTCGTGGCTGTTCTGGATCGACGAGCAACCGGGGAGCCGGTTCGAGCATCCGACGCGCATCGTCGTCGTGCCCGCCTCGTCCGACGCGGCGTTGGCCCCGGAGCCGCGCGTCATCTACTCCGACTGGTGGCCGTTGGTGCGGACGCCCCTGGAGTCTGAGCTGGTTTCGCTTGGAGGGGCCGGACTGGAGATTCCGAACCCGGGTCGCAATCGCATCATCGGCGCCGTCGACGACGCTCCGCCCGACGCGTGCGCCGTTCTCGCAGGGGGCGGCTTTTTGCCCGGCGCCGCGGACGACGTGGGAGACGAGGTGCAACGACTCGCCGAGGCGCGGGCCGTGAACTCGATGCGAGTCTTCCAGTCGAATCCTCCGTTTGCGTCTCCCGAGGAACTGTCGCGGATGTTAGCCCGAGCCCAAGACGAGGGCTGTCGCCCGCTCTACCTGAGCCTGAGCGCGCACGGCTCGTCCGTTGACGGCGGGTCGATTCTGATGGCCGACGGCGAGTTCCTGCGCTACGAATCGCTGGTCGAGATGCTGCGGGGATTTCCGGAGTTGGACCTTCGGCTGCGCATCGCCGCCCCCGGCGCCGAAGAGGTCGCCTCGTGGCTCGACGGCCAAGGTTTCACCGGCGCGTCGGAAGTCGAAAACGGAGTTTCGGGTCTTTTTACCTCCAACGGCTTTTTCGAGAGCGCTTCCCCGGGCGAAGCCGTCACGCCCGACGGACCGCGCCGGATGATCGCTCCGCCAGTCGATATCTATGCGGAAGGCGGACGCCAGCGCGTCGTGTTGAAACGGCCGGAGGCGGTCGGTCTCGGATCGAACTTCATTTTGAACTTTGACGTGGCGGACGAAATCCTCGCCGGGGGACAGACCGGCGTCGTCTTCTTGCCGTCGGACCAAGACGCGCTGCGCTACAGCTTCGGCGGACGGCGCCAAGGCGTGACGACCTACCGCCTCGCCTCGAACGACAACACCGGCCAGGTCTATCAGGGCGACGGCGTGATCCAGATCGGCTCGATTCGCGCCGAACCGCGTATCGTCGGGTTGACGGTCGGCGAGCGGCCCACGACGTCGGTCTCGCTGGAGCGTTTCGGCTTCGCGCTGCGGCGGCCGACGACCATCCGGATCCTCCCGCGCGATCCGAGCGTCGTGACGGCGACGCCCGAGCTGCACATGGAGGCGGGCGAGTCGGAGGCGCGATTCGACGTGGAGGCCTTGAGCGTCGGACGGACGGAGATCGATCTCTACGACTCGGCGAGCCGCTCCGTCTACACCGTCGAAGCGATCGTCGACGGCGCGCTCCCCTGCCCCGCCTCGGGCCAGGCCGCGCTCGTCTACACCGTGACGGCGGACGGCGACCCGGGCGACAATCGCGGACGACTCAGCCTCAACCAAGCGACCGTCTGGTGGCGTATTGAGGACAATACGATCTTTTTCTCCGGTTCTCGCAACGAAGCGATTCCGATGTCGGGTCCGATCGACGACGGCTGCCGATTCGCCGCCTTGGGATCGAGCGGGCAGGCGCGGGTCGGCGGCTTCCAGGGCGTGACGGCCCGGGCGACCAACGGCCGTCTCGCGGGAGGGCGCCTGAGCTTCACCTACGAGGTCGGCGCGGGCGGCGAGTTGCCGGGCGGGCAGTCGGTGACGTACGCCGTCGACGGCCCCGCTGAAGGCTTCGCGGTCGATACGGTTTCGCCGTTGTACTTCGACCTGGGAACCGCCGGCGGCTTCCGTTCGGCGGCCGTCTCCGCTCCGGCGGGCTGGACGGCGGAGACCGAGGCGGACTGGATTGCGATCAGCGAGCAGGGCGGCGGCGAGTTGCGCTTCCTGGTGCGCCCGAACAGCGGCTTCGAGTCGCGTGCGGCCGAGATCCTCGTTGCGGGCGAGCGCATCATCGTCACGCAGGCGTCGGGTCCCGATCTGATCACGCCCCTGCTGACGAGCGTCGGCAACGCGGCCAACTTTCAAGAAGGCATCACCGCGGGCGGTTGGCTGACGGCGGGCGGATTCGGGCTGGCGGACCGTACGGCGATCTGGTTCGACGGAACGGCGCCGACGACGGAGCTGCCGGAGTCGCTGGGCGGGACTTCGATTCGGATCAACGGGCGGAGCGCCTATCCGTCGTTCGTCAGTGGTCGCCAGATCAACGCGCTGGCGCCGGAGGACGCGACGGTCGGTCGAGTCGCGGTCGAGGTCACGAGCCCGGGAGGCGTCGGCGACCCGATGTTCGTCTACAAGCGCGATCTCGCGCCCGAGCTGTTTCGCTTCACCCCACGCGAAGGACGTTATGCGGCGACGGTCGCGGCCGACGGCGCCTTAGTCGGACCGGAGCGACTCTTCCGAACCATCGCGACAAGGCCCGCGCGCCCCGGAGAAGTCGTGCTGCTGTTCGGGACCGGGATGGGGCAGACGGATCCGGCGACGGCGATCGATCAGCTGGTGACCGAGCCGCGGCCGTTGGCTATGCCGCCGGTGGTGCGCATCGGCGGCCGACCGGCGCGGGTGTTTTTCGCCGGCATCGTCTCAAGCGGCCTGGTGCAGTTGAACATCGAGATCCCCGACGGCCTGACGCCGGGCGACCATCGCCTAGAAGTCTTCGTGGACGGACGGCCGCTCGAAGATCACGCCGAGCTGACGATCGGCGAGTAGCAGCACGGCGACGCAACAGTCCGAGTCGGGCTCCCGGGCCATGCGGGCGGGGTACTGGCTTGGGCCGTAATTCGGCCCTAGACCGTGGGATTCCGCGATCAGGCCACCACGCAGAATCTTTGTCGTCATAGTCCGCAAAGCTTAAGAATCCTGTCTAGGCCTCGGAGAATAGTCGCAGAAAAGATTGAGACCGTTGTCGTCTGAACACACCGATTCTTCTGTGCCCCCTTCCCATCCGCACTACCCATTCCCTCACAGGACTCACGCCAGAGACCCGCGACGCGAGCACCTTAATCATTCCATGAGCCTGAACCAATCCCGCACAGCCAGTCGAAGACGAACAACTTCGTCCTCCGCCAGCGGACAGCAGCGTGCAATTGGGCCACGGAGCTGATTGAGACTAGTCATAATTTTTGAAAAGGCCTTGGGACTTGAGAAAATTGTGTCGAAGCTCTCCCAGTTACTCCGCACAATCTCACCCAGCTCTCCGAAAGTGGTAAAGTCTAGGTCACGCTCAGACCGGAGGGTCATTCCTGAATCGATCTCCCGCTGCAGATTCTTCTGTACGTTTTCCTGGATGCTCGTAGGAACTGTAGTGGTCCACCATATTTCGCCGTGGGCTGACTCAAGCGTCTCCGCAACGAGTTTCCGAATACTGGACTCCAAGCAGTAGAAAAGCTCGTAGTGCTCACCCATCTCGGAGGCCTGTCTACGAAGGCCGCGGTCGAATTGCGGATAATATGCATCGTCTTTGGCATCAACAGTGGATCTACCGAGATCGACGCTAAATTCTCGTTCAACGCGGTCCAGCTCCCGCTCAACCAGCGCGTGCGACATGCCAAAAAGCTTGACTCGATCTTCTGCGTTCATGTCACGTTCGCAGTAGATTCTCGCGCAGCGACCTAAATATAGCGTTGAAGACAGCAGGGTCGTCCGTCTTGGGCAGTACCAGGTTGATCGTATACGATAACCCGATCGGTACGTCTACTTGCCGCACTATGCGCTCTCCAATGGCCTCACTACCGTCTTGATCTATATCCGCTCCACTGCTGCTGTCTACCAAGTCGGCTTCGAAGTCCGCCATGGATTTGAGCTTGTTGAAGGTCTGGCAAACCAGTTGTACCACTCGACTCTCGGATTCGAGCCCGGTGATCTCCACTACAAGCCCCTTGAGCCTTTGCGCATCCAGTCGGTTTGCGTACTCGTTTCTCGCAAATACTTCTTTGTACCCGTGACGCAGGGCGCTCGCGATCGCGGCGCTGCTCGAATCGGCATTCCGAAAGCTCCTGTAAAGCTCAGTGGGGGCCCCGTCACTCCCAAGCAGCGCCAGCTTCTTTGCCAGCGAGACGAATTGTCGAGCATTTCCACCCTTGAAGCCGAGCACGGTCTCCAGAAAATCATAAGTAAACCGATCAGGTGTCTTGGCCGACTTAACCTTTTCCAGAATCTTGATCATACTTCCGGGCTGATTTACGTAAGGTAACTTCGTTGCCATGATAGCCTCCCGACTTGCAACAGTACATACCTACAATATACTCGTATCTCTCCAGCGCCGCGCCGACATCGTATTGTGTCACTGGTTCGCAGTCAGCGTTCGCGCCCTCTGCGTATCGTCGAAGGCCTCGCCTGCCTAGACGACCTCTTGGTAGAAGCGCCTCCGTCAAACGTGCAGCGATATGGTCGCGGGAAGGGATACGGACCTACCAGGTGCGGTCCTTGAGGATCTCTTGGATCTGCTCCTTGGCGACCGGCAGCTCGTCCATGTGGTCGCGCAGCCAACCCGAAAAATCCTTCTCGATCTCGTCGCTCCAGCGGGCGTCGATTTGGCCGGGGGTGTAGACGCCGGTGCGCAGGCGTTCGTGGCCGAACATGTCGCGCAGGCGGATCACCTCCGAGCGCACGACGACTTTCTCCGCCAGGTGCGCGGGGATGAACACCACGCCGCCGTCGCGGCCGAGCACGACGTCGCCCGGCATGACGGTCGCTTGGCCGATGCGGATCGGCGTGTTGATGCCGATCATGGTCGAGTTCAGCTTGGGGCCGAGGCGCGAGTAATGGTGCGACGGGTCGTAGCCGCGCACGAAGGAGGTGAAGTTTTCGAGCTCTTCGAGGCCGTCGATGTCGCGGATGACGCCGTTGTAGACGATGCCGTTGCCGCTGTTGGCGTAGATCGCATTCGCGACGTTGTCGCCGATCGAGGCGCCGTCCTTCTTGAGGCCAAAGTGGTCGCAGACGTAGACGTCGCCTTTCTGGAGCATGTCCACCGGCCAGGCGTTTTGTCCGCCGATGCGGCCGTCCTTTTCGCCGACCTCTTCGATGACCTTGTGGATGTCGGGGCGGCCGGGCAGCCACTGCGCGGTGAGCGCGCGACCGACCAAGACCTTTTCCGGATGGATCGACATCCAGCCGTCTTCGTACTGGTGGGTGAAGCCTTCGTTGCGCAGGACGGCCCAGGCTTCTTCGAGCGTGACGGCCTTCATCCGTTCGAGGATGCCGTCGGAGACTTTGGGGCGGCCGTCCTCGAAGCGAGGACCTTGCCAGTCCGGGGTGTATTGGACGAGGTCGTCCTTGCTGAAGACGCCCGGTTGGGCGAAAGCTTGCGCGGCGACGAGCAACGCGCCGCAGAGAGTCAGGTAACGGGTCATCGGTGATCCTCGGTCGGAAGGGCGTTAGGCGAAGAAGGGCACGTCGGGGACGGCGTACTTGCGCATGCCTTCTTCGTTGATCTCGACGCCGATGCCGGGGACGTCGCGCAGTGGGATGTGGCCGTCGTCGGTGAGCATGGGGCCGTCGTAGCTGACGATCTCTTCATACATCGGTTGCTTGTGGAAGTAGATCTGCCACTCGAGGATGAGGAAGTTCGGCACCGAGGCGCAGACGTGGGCCGAGGACATCGCGCCTAGGTAGGAGGCGACCATGTGCGGCGCGAAGGGCACGTTGTAGGTGTTGGCGAGGTTGGCGATGCGTTGTGCTTCGCCGAGACCGCCGCACTTTTGGAGGTCGGGCATGATGACGTCGACGGCGCCGATCTCCAAGGGGCGGCGGAAGCCGTAGGTGAGATACCAGTTCTCGCCGCCGCAGATGGGCGTGGTGGTCTTGGCGCGGATGCGCGCGTAGGACTCGGGCACCTCGGCCGGGACCGGCTCTTCGAGCCACATGAGGTTGTAGGGTTCGAGGGCTTTGGCGATCTTCATGCCGGCGCCTTCGTCGAAGCGGCCGTGGCAGTCGACGCAGATGTCGATGTGCGGGCCGACGGCTTCGCGGACGGCGGCGATCTGGGCTTCCATGCGCTCGAGTTCGGTGATGGAGACGCTCCAGTTGTAGGCGTCGAGCTTGTTGGGATCGCCGCGGTCGTCGACGTCGAATTTGACGGCGGTGAAGCCGTATTTGTCGACGTCTTCCTTGGCGCGGCGGGCCATCTCGGCCGGTTCGAGGCGGCTTCCGGCGGTGTCGCAGTAGACGCGGATCTTGTCGCGGAACTTGCCGCCGAGCAGTTGGTAAACGGGCAGGCCGAGGGCTTTGCCGACGAGATCCCACAGCGCGGTTTCAAGCGCCGTCATGACGCAGACGTACATGCCCGCTTGCGCGCCTTTGAAGAGGCCGCCGCGGCGAATCTCCTCTTGCAGGCGATGGATATTGAGAGGGTTGTGGCCGATGAGGTGGCGCTTGGCGAGGTGCTTGACGACGTAGTAAGTTCCATAGACGCCGTCGACGGCTTGGCCGTGCCCGACGATGCCTTGGTTGGTGTAGATCTTGACGAACAGGCTGTGCTCGCCGCGGATCAAGCCGGCCTTGACGTCGGTGATTTTGAGCTCTGAGGGGCTGGAGGATTTCGGCGTCCAATCGACCGCCTGAGCGAGGCCGTCGAGGGCCCCGGCGAGGACTCCGCCGGAGACGCCGAGGGCGGTCTTGGAGAAGAGGGAGCGACGAGAGAGTTTGCGTGGCATGGGGCGTTCGGGCTCGCGGATCTTGGCGAGGCAGTCAGCGTAACGAATCCAGAGGAGCGCTGCAACGGCGGGCGCCCCGGCTGACTGGGCCAACGAAAACGGCGGGCCCGGGGGCCCGCCGTTTGGCTTGGTTCTAGCGATGGACTAGTCGTCGTCGCGGTCACGGTCGCGCGGGCGCCGACGGCGCCTCGGGCGATCGTCGTCGTCGCGATCGCGGTCACGATCTCTATCGCGATCCCGATCCCGATCACGGTCGCTATCGCGATCTCGGTCACGATCCCTGTCGCGGTCGCGATCTCTGTCGCGGTCACGATCTCGGTCACGGTCCCTGTCACGATCACGATCTCGATCACGGTCACGGTCGCGATCCCTGTCGCGGTCACGATCTCGGTCGCGATCTCGATCTCGGCCGCCTCGGTCGCGGTCACGGTCACGATCGCGATCTCGGTCGCCGCCGCGGCTGCGTCCGCGGCCACGGCCGCGTCCACCGCCACGCTCTTCGCGGTCGCCGCGGTCGCGACTGCGCTCGCGCCGGCGCGGACGATCTTCGTCGTCCCCGTCCCGCGCGGGCTTGTCGTCGCCGTCTCCGTCGCCGGAGTCGCCGCCGCCGTCTTTCTCGCGCTGCTCGCGAAGCACCGCACGCCGGCTGAGCTTGATCTTGTTGCCCTCGACGGCCAGGCACTTGACGCGGATCTGATCGCCTTCGCTCAACTCGTCTTCGACGCGATCGATGCGTTGCTCGGCGATCTCGGAGATGTGCAGCAGGCCTTCGGTGCCGGTGAAGATCTCGACGAAAGCGCCGAAGTCGACGATCCGGGTGACCGTACCGAGATAGGTCTTGCCCGGCTCGGCGGAAGCGGTCAGCTCCTCGATCATCTCCACCGCGCGGGCCGAAGCGGCGCGGTCGGCCGAAGCCACCTGTACCGTTCCGTCGTCGGCGATGTCGATGTGGCAGCCGGTCTCTTCTTGGATGCCCTTGATGATCTTCCCGCCGGGTCCGATGATGTCGCGGATCTTGCTGGTCGGGATGTGGATGGTGGTGATGCGCGGCGCGTATTCGGCGACGTCCTCGCGCGGAGCGTCGAGCGCCTCGGACATCTTGCCGAGGATGTGCATGCGTCCGTCCTTGGCTTGGGCCAAGGCCTTCTTCATGATCTCCAGGCTGATATTCGGCGCCTTGATGTCCATCTGGAGGGCGCAGACGCCTTCCTCGGTGCCGGCGACCTTGAAGTCCATGTCGCCGTAGTGGTCTTCGGCGCCGGCGATGTCGGTGAGGACTTCAAACTTCTCGCCCTTCTCGTCGACGACGAGGCCCATGGCGACGCCCGCGACCGGCGCCTTGATCGGCACGCCCGCGTCCATCATCGCCAGAGCGCCGCCGCAGACGGTGGCCATCGACGAGGAGCCGTTCGACTCGAGGATGTCGCTGACGATGCGGACGACGTAGGGGAAGTCTTCCTGGGTGGGCAGCACCATCGAGAGGGCGCGCTCGGCCAGCAAGCCGTGACCGATTTCGCGACGGCCGGGACCGCGCAGGAAGCCGGTCTCGCCCACCGAGAACGGCGGGAAGTTGTAGTGGACCATGAACTTCTTGTCGTAGTTCACGTCGTTGATCAGCTCTTGGCGCTGACCGTCGGTCTTGGTGCCGAGCGTGCAGGTGGCGAGCGCTTGGGTCTCGCCGCGGGTGAAGACGGCCGAACCGTGCGTGCGCGGGAGCTCGGAGACGTTGCACCAGATGTCGCGGATCTCGTCCCAGCCGCGTCCGTCGGGACGGCGGCCCTCTTCGAGCACCCATTTGCGGAAGATGCGCTCTTGGATCGATTCAAGGATCGTCTTGAGCGCGCCGGCTTTCTCTTCGTCGTCGGCGTAGGCGGCCTTGATCTCTTTCTTGACCGCTTTGACCTTGGCGTAGCTTTCGAGCTTGGGGTACTTGGCGGTGTCGATGGCGTCTTCGAGGTCGGCGCCCCACTTCTTCATCACTTCGGCGAGCAGCTTGTCGTCGAAGGGCGGCGGGGTGACTTCGATCTTCGGTTTGCCGGCTTTCTCGGCGAACTCTTCGATGCCTTCGATGATGGTCTTGATGGCTTCGTGGCCGCGGTCGATCGATTCAAGGACCACGTCCTCGTCGACCTCTTTACCGCCGGCTTCCACCATGACGATGCCGGCTTTGGCGGCGGCGACGATGATGCTCCAGTCGGCCTCGCCGTCTTGTTCGTAGGTGGGGTTGATGATCCACTCGCCGTCGGAGTGGGCGACGCGTACGGCGCCGATGGTGTGCACGACCGGCAGCGGCGAGATCGCCAGCGCGGCCGAAGCGCCGATCATGGCCAACGGAGCCGGATCGAACTCCGGATCGGCCGAGATGACGTAGGCGATGATCTGCGTCTCGTTCTTGTAGCCGTCGGGGAAGAGCGGCCGGATCGGCCGGTCGATCATCCGGCTGGTGATGACCTCCTTCTCAGAGGGGCGCGCTTCGCGCTTGATGTAGCCGCCCGGGAAACGTCCGGCGGAATAGGTGTATTCGCGGTAGTCGACCGTGAGGGGGAAAAAGTCGATCCCCTCGCGCGGTTCGTCCGCACCGGTGGCGGAGACGAGCACTCGCGCGTCCCCGCAGCCGACGATGACGGCGCCGCCCGCTTGTTTGGCGAGGCGACCCGTTTCGAGGGTGATGGTCTTGCCGTCGACCTCGATCTCTTGTCGATGAATTTGCATGCTTCGATTCGGTCCTTAGACTTTCGGTGCGTCCGGGCGCACGGGGACAAACTCCGAGTGCGCGAGAACGCTGCATCGAATGAAGCAGGAAGGGGTAACTGAGAGAGGGTACGGATCCGATTCGGCAAACCAACCCGGTTCGACGCACGCCTCCGGGGCGATGCGACGCGAGGTTGGAAATGGACCGAGACGCGGAGCCGGGTTCTTGACCTGGGATGAGTCTTTACGGAGACCCCAATCTCAATTCCGGCTCAAAACAGCCGGAATGACTAGCCGCGGAGGCCGAGAGATTGAATCAAGTTCGAGTAACGGTTGGGATCGATTCCCCGCAGGTAGCGCAGCAGACGACGCCGGCGGCTGACGAGCTTGAACATGCCGCGCCGCGAGGAGAAGTCCTTCTTATGCTGCTTGAGGTGCTCGGTGAGATCGGCGATCCGCCGAGTCATCAAGGCAACCTGCACTTCCGTCGACCCGACGTCGGAACCATGGGTCCGATGCGTCGAGATGATTTCTTCTTTGACCTGAGTTTCTAGAGGCATTCAGCTGCTCGCTGCTCCTTCCTTTGCTTCTATTCTTTACGTTTTGCTTACTTCGGCGAGTATAGCAAGGAAAAGTCGAGGTTTGCCACGCCGGATCGGGGGCCTGGGAGCCTCGCCGCGGGGCGCACCTTGGAGACACCGGGGCGGGCCGGCTGCGCTGTCCTCTTTAGAACACTAGCAGGCGTCGACGTTGCAGCGGGGCCGACGGCTAACGACGGAACAGGAAGTAAAAGAGTGCGGCGGCGAGGATTGCGACGATCGTCGGGGTGAGCGAGAAGAGGCCCGCGCCGTCGGTCGCCCAGTGGACGGCGAGCAGCGTCGGGGCGCCGGCGGCCATCGAAGCCAGAGCGGCGCGCGGGCCGGGCTTGTGGGCGAAGAGTCCGGCCAGCAAGGGGACGAACAGCGTCACCGTCAACAGGCTGTAGAAGATGATCAGCGCGGCCAGGATCGAGTCGAGATAGAGCGCGATCAAGACGCCCAGAACGCCCGCCACGACGGCCGCGACGCGGGCCAAACGCAGCAGACGGCGGTCGTCTTGCGCGGGCCCGATCAGCGCCGGGCCCAGGTCGCGCGCGACGGAGGTCGAGAGCATGAAGAGCACCGCGTCGGCGGAACTGATCTCGGCCGAGAAGACGGCCGCCAGCATCAACGCGCCCAAGGCGGCGGGCATCGCCTCCGCGAGCAGCTTGGGCAGAGCGAGACCGGGGTTCTCGAGATCGGGCCAGGTGACGAAGGCGACCATGCCGAGCAAGACCGGCAAAAACGCGTACCCGAGCAGCACCAGCCCTTGAAGGCCGACGCCGACACGGACGGTCGGCTCGTCGCGCGCGCCGAACAGTTTTTGGATCAGTCCCGGCGAGACGATGAACGAGGGAATCAGCACCGCGGCGTAGCCCAGGATGCCCGCGGCGCCGATGCCGGTGACGCTCAAGTACGAATCGGGATCGGGAGCGAAGGTCTGGACGCGCGCCGCCAATCCGGTCCAGCCGCCCACGCCGTCGAGCGCCCAAGGGACCGCCAGCGCAAACCCGACCGCCTTCACGCAGACCTGGAAGAGATTGATCCATGCGCTTGAAAACAATCCGCCCGCACTGAAATATGCGGTCACGATCACGCCGCCCAGCACGACGCCGTAGGCGCGCGGCAGCCCCGCGACGACCTCCAAGACGAGCCCCATCGCGATGAGCTGTCCGGCCAAGATCGCCAGCGATCCGATCCACAGGAAGGCCGCCGTCGCCAAGCGCGCGGCTCGGCTGTAGCGCAGCTCCAAATAGTCGCCGACGGTATAGAGGTTGTGCTCGGAGGCCAGCCGATAAATCCGCGGCCCCACCACGAACGCCAGCAGCAACGACCCAAGCCCGGCCGAGCCGACCCACCACCAGGCGCCGAGGCCTCGCTCGTATCCGAACTGCGCCGCGCCGACCGTGGTGCCGGCGCCGAGGTTGGCCGCCAGGAAGGTCGAGAACAGGAGCGGCGGCGAGAGCTTGCGCCCCGCAACGAAGAATCCGCCCGCGCCCTCCAGCCGACGTGACAAGTAAAACCCGGCGGCCGCCAGGACGGCGGCGTAGGCGAGGATGACGGTGAGCGCGAGGTTCACATCTAAGCCAACGAGTCGCGCGTCTGCTCGAAGGCCTCCACCTCGGCCAATCCGCCGACGATCATCGGCGTGCGCTGATGGATCGAAGTCGGCTCGATGTCGAGGATGCGTCGCTCGCCGTCGATCGCCTTGCCGCCGGCTTGCTCGGCGATGAACGCCATCGGGTTCGCCTCGTAGAGCAGGCGCAGCTTGCCGTCGGGATTCGCTTCGGTGGGCGGGTAGAGGAAGACGCCGCCCTTGAGCAGCGTGCGGTGGAAGTCGGCGACCATCGATCCGATGTAGCGCGACTTGTAGCGACGTCCGAAGTCCCCTTTCCTAAGTTTCTGAATATACGCCTGGTAGGACTCCGGAAAATCGTCGACGTAGCCTTCATTGACCGAGTAGATGTCGCCGCGTTCGGGGATCTTCATGTCCTCGTGGCTCAGCACGTAGGCGCCGACGGCGGGGTCCAGGGTGAAGCCGTAGACGCCGCGGCCGGCCGTATAGACGAGGATGGTGGACGAGCCGTAGACGACGTATCCCGCCGCCACTTGGCGATGGCCCGGCTGGAGCGCGCCCTTGCCCCCGGCGGTCCGGCGGAGGATCGAAAACGTGGTGCCGACGCTGACGTTGACGTCGATGTTCGACGAGCCGTCGAGCGGATCGAATACGACGACGTACTTGGCGCCGTCGCGCTCGGGGCGGTCGAACTCGATCGGCTTTTCGTTCTCCTCCGAGATCAGCTCGATGACGCTTGAGCGGACGCCGAGGCAGTGCTCGACGGCGTCGTTGGCGTAGACGTCGAGTTTCTGCTGCGTCTCGCCTTGGACGTTGGTCTCGCCGGCCGAGCCCAGGATGTCGAGCAAGCCCGCCCGTCGCACCTGGGCTTGGATCATTTTGGTGGCGAGGGTGATGCCGGAAAGCAGCCACGAGAACGAGCCGTCGGCCTGGGGGAAATGCTTGCGCTGCTCTTCGAGAATGTGCTGCTGAACGGTAACGATCATCGACATCGGTTTCCCCGATCGTACCGCCATTCACCCCGGTCTCGCGCGCCCTCGGCGCTGCGTCGGGGCCATGCTACATTCGTCGCTCATGCCGGATTCGCGCTTCACGCAGGAGTGGACGTTGGCGTCGGCGTGCGCGCTGTTCACGGCGTTCGCGTTGCTGGCGCTCGATCAGCTCTCCGGCGCGCCGGGTCTCCGTGAACCGGGCCTGATGCTGGTTCACCTCGGGTCGACGATCGCCTACCTGCTTCTGCTCGTCGTCCCTGTGTGGTTGGTCTCGCGCGGGGCCGCCCGCGCCGCGGGTTGGCCGACGGAGGCGTGCGCCGCGGTCCCTGCGTTCGCAGTCGCGATCTTTCTCATCGCCGCTCGCCTCTTACACGCTCCCGCCACGCCGGGGCAGTTGGCCGGCGCGGACTTCGCGGCCCTCCGGCTGTTCGCCGCGATCGTGATCTCGTCCGTGACCGCCGGCGGTCTCGCGTACCCCTTGTGGCGACGCCTGGAGCCGCTCGCGGCGGTCCGCTACCTGCTGCTTGCGACGGCGGCGGGACTGGCCTTGGTCGGTCTGCTCTGGGCCTGGCGGTTTGAAGGCGGCGCCCTGGCGTACGCGGTCGCCGCCCTCGCGATGGCCCTGATCGGCGCTCTGGCGGTGGGGTCGCGCAGACTCGGTCCAAAGCTGACGGCGCTCGTGCTCGCCGGGGCCGTTCTGGGCTTCGTCGCGGGAGCGGGCTTGGCGGTGGCCGCTTATGAGCGGCCGACCCGGCCCGAGGCCATGGTCGGCGGGCCCGCGACCGATCGGCCGAACGTCATCCTGATCACCTTCGACACGCTGCGCGCGGACATGGTCCAGGGGCCCGGCGAAGATCGGCCCGCCACGCCGTCGTTCGACCGCTTCGCGCAGGACAGCATCGTCTTCGAGAACGCCGTGTCCGCCGGGGGCTGGACGGCGCCGGGCGCGACCTCGCTGCTGACGGGAGTCTGCCCCGACGTGCACGGCTTCGGGGACACCATCATGGCGCTCCCCAGTCTCTCGCCCGCGACCCGCACGTTGCCCGAGCGCATGCGATCCGCGGGGTACCGCACGGCCGCTATCGGCGTGAACCCGATCATCCAGTATTTGGGCCTGCACGGCCGCTTCAGCGAACGGCACTGGCGACCGTTAGAGGCCTTCGGCCGGTCCGTGGGGGCGACGCTCCCCGCGGAGCTGTTCCTGCGATTCGCATTCGCCGTCGGCCCGGAGCAGTTGACCTCGGAGGCCTTCGCCTGGCTGGACGGGGTCGGCGCCGAGCCGTTCTTCTTGTGGCTGCACTACTACGATCCGCACCAGGTCTATACTCCGCCGCGCGAGTTCGTCGACGAGTCGCTGTTCGCGCCGTCGATCGGTTGGCAGACGCCGCCGAAACTGATCAATGCGGTGCGCTACGGATCCACCATCTTCCTCGACGGCGCGGAGCGACGCTGGCTGCGCGAGCTTTACGAGGGGGAGGTGCGCTGGTCAGACCGTTCCCTAGGAGTCCTGCTCGACCGGCTTGAGGCGCAGGGGCTGTACGACTCTTCGTGGGTGATCCTGACGAGCGATCACGGCGAGGAGTTCTTCGAGCACGGCAGCCTCGAACATGGTCAGTCGCTCTATCAAGAGCTGCTGCGAGTTCCGTTCATGATCAAGCCGCCCGGGTCGCCTTCCAGCCGCCGAATCGAGACCGCCGTCTCGACCGCATCGCTTACGCCGACCTTGATCGAAGCCCTCTCGCTCCCGCCGGAGGAGCCGCTGAGCAGTCCGTCGCTGTGGCCGGCGATCTCCGAAGGCGTGGAGCCCGAGGCCGTGCCGCTCTTCGCCAACGGCGTCCGCTTTCTGGAAGATTGGCACGCCGTGATCTTCGACGGATACAAGTACATTCGACGAGACACCACGGGCGCAGAGGAACTCTATGACCTCAACGCCGACCCTGGGGAACAGATCCGTTTGTACGACGCCGCACTTCTGGAACGAGGACGGGAGCATCTCGCCGAGCACCTCCAGCGAGCCGCCGAACTGCGCAAGTATCACGCCCCTCCGGAGGCTCAAGAGATGGACGAGAGCTCGCGCGAACTGCTGCGCTCGCTCGGCTACATCCAGTAGGCGGCGCGGCCCGGCGGGCGGCTGCCTCTGCGGAGGCATCGTCCGAATGAGTCCTTTGCCCGTAACCGTGAGGGGGGAGGTCAGCGTCGAACAACAGAAGAGTTCACATGCGTTTCCACGCTCCGTAGCGAGGCCGGCAAGCGCGACGGTTGTGAATCGCCGCGGAAGCGCCGCTCAAGAAGCCGTACACGGTAGACGGACTGCGGTAAGGAAGCCTACAATGATGTTGGTTCTCGATAACGTTTCATGACGCCCACTGCCCCGCTCCGAGTTCGAGCGACGCGCAACGCTCTTGTTGCGTCTTGCCTCCTTTTCACTTCCCCCGTCCTGTTCGGAGCCGCCGCGGACGCACCTGAAGCGCAAGTTCCGGCGATGTTCGCCGAGCGCTGTCAGGTTTGCCACTCGAACGCTTTACAATCCGGGCACGTCAATCTGGAGAAGCTCACGGCCGACCTGAAGATCGGCGAAGACTTTAAGGAGTGGCAGAAGGTCGTTGCGGTTCTTGAACAGCAGCGCATGCCGCCGGAGGGTCTGCCGAAGCCGACGGACGAAGAGCGCGAGCAGGTCATCGCGTGGATCCAGAGCGAGCTGGACGCTTACACCGCAGCTCACGCGGGAGATCCAGGACGCGTTACGGTTCGCCGGCTGACCAGCGGAGAGTACGCGTACACGATTGAGGACTTGACGGGCGTCCGGCTGGACCTGACGCGCGACTTTTCGAGCGATGCCGTCGGCGGCGAAGGCTTTACGAACTTCGGCGACGTGCAGTTCATGCAAGACGCCCGGCTGGAGAGCTATCTCGCCGCGGCGAAGCGGGTGGCGGACCACGCGGTGATCGGCGCCGGGCCCTTGGACTTCTATGAGGACGCTGGGCTAAGCGGTTTCGAGCTATCGGCGATCGACCGGATTCAGGCGATCTATACGGCCAACGGATTCCGTTCGGTGGCGGGCGAAGGCGGCATCCCTTACGGGCTCGAAAAGTACGACCAGGCTTTCTATGTCGCCTGGCAGTATCGCCATCGCGAGGCGCTTGGGTTGGGCGATGCGTCGCTGGCCGAGTTGGCGGTGCGCGAGGGCGTGAGCGCACGGTTCGTCGAGCACATCTGGGAGGCGCTGCACCGCGATTGGCCGATGGAGCCGGCCTCGACCGCGGTTGAGCTATGGCAATCCATGCCAGCGCCCGGGACGGCCAATGAGAAAGCCGTCCGAGAGGGGGCCTACCAGGTGCGTCACCACGTCATCAACTGGCCGCGGTGGTTGTTCAACGCGGGCGAGTTGGCCAAAGGCGGCCGCGGAGACGAGCGCGCGCTAGTGCTGAGCGAAGACACGCTGAAGGTGGCGGATTCCGATCAGCTGCGCTTTGGGCTGCGGAACCGCGGACAGGAACAGATTGAGCTGCACTTGAGCGTATCGACGGTCAATCCGGGCGCCGGGACGGACGCGGTGGTCATCTGGAAGAACGCCGTCGCGGCGATGCGCGGCGAGGACCGCAAACGCGGACCGAAGCAGCCGCTGGTCGATCTGTTGACGCCTGAGAGCCGGGCTCAGCTTGACTTCGACTACCCGGGGCTGGCTGAGGGCGACTTTGCGACGCGCGGCGAGATTTCGATCGCGCTGGATCTCCAGATCAGCGAGGACGACTACGGCGTCGACATGATGATGGACGTCGCGGCGGATCCGAAGACGATCGGCGGATCGGTGTTGCGCGTCATTCTTTCGGACAAGGAAGCAGCCAAGCGAGGGCGTTCGGAAGCGGCGCTGTTGGCCGACGTGGGGAGCCCGGAGTTCGCCGAGTGGCGCAAGAACGTGCTCGAGTTCGTCGAGTACTTTCCGCAGGTGTCGCACGGGGAGCCCACGCCGTCGGACAAAGATCCGATCCCCGCTCCGTATAACAACGTCTACAACCAGCCCGAGCGCGACATCTTCCACCAGCGGGTGAAGTACTACCGGCTGGACGACTTCATCGTGGAGAAGATGCTTGAGCCGCGCGATCGGCAGGCTTTGGATGAAGCCTGGGCGGACCTTTATGCCTCCTTCGGCTACCACGACGCCTATCTCCACTTTGTCGCGACGAAGTTTGAGGTCGACCTCGGCGGCAAGACGATCGCGCAGTTGACCGAGGCCGACGTGGCGGCCATCCCGGACGAGCCGCGGCAGTATATCGAACGGCTCTACAAGGAGTACAACGAGGTTCAAGCGACGCAGCGGGCCGCGCAGGAGCGGCACGTGGGCGACGCCATCGAATTCGCCGAACGGGCTTGGCGCCGTCCGCTGACGGATGCGGAGAAAAAGAGTCTCCGCTCTTTTTATCGGAAATCGCGCGAGACGTTCGAGCTCGATCACGCCAAGGGCGTGCGGGCGCTGTTGGCGCGCGTGTTGGTCTCGCCGGCGTTCCTCTATCGCTTCGAGCAACCGAAATCGGACGAGGTGGCGCCGCTCGACGATACGGAGATCGCGTCGCGGCTGAGCTACTTTTTGTGGTCGTCGGCGCCGGACGAAGAGTTGCTGGCGGCGGCTCGCAAGAGAGAGCTTTCGACGCCGGAACAGATCGAGTCGCAAGTTCGCCGGATGTTGACCGATCCGAAGGCGCGTCGGTTCGCTACAGAGTTCTTTGGGCAGTGGCTGGGCTTCTATCGGTTTGACCAGTTCCAGGGCGTCGACCCGGAACGATTCCCCGAGTTCACCGAAGAGGTGAAGCGCGGGATGTACGACGAGGCGGTGTCGTTCTTCGAGCACGTGGTGCGCAACGATCGGCCGGTGAAGGAGATCTTCTTCGCCGACTACACGTTCTTGAATGAGCCGCTCGCGAAACACTACGGCGTGGAGAAGCCGGTGGCGTCGGTCGACAAGACGATCCTCATCCGCGACGCCGACGAGTACGGTCGCGGCGGCATGATGCGTTTGGGCGCGGTGCTGACGGCGACTTCGGCGCCGCTGCGGACGAGCCCGGTCAAACGCGGCGACTGGCTGCTGCGGCGCATCCTGGGCACGCCCACTCCCCCGCCCCCGGCTGACGCGGGCGAGATCGCGGCCGACCCGGCGGAGTTCGCGGGCAAGTCGATCCGCGAGCAGTTGATGGCGCACCAGACGAACCCGACTTGCGCCGCTTGCCACAGCCGCATCGACCCGTTGGGCTTTCCGCTGGAGAGCTACGACGCGATCGGCCGCGTGCGCTCCGCCTACGAGGACGGCAAGCCGATCGAGGATTCGTCCGAGCTCGCCGACTCGACCAAGATCGACGGCATCGACGGCTTGCTCGCCTACCTCGGAGACGAGCAGGAGTTGGTGCTGAAGAACCTGACTTACAAGATGCTGGGCTACGCGCTAGGCCGCACGGTGCGCGCGTCCGATCAGCCGTTGATCAACGAGTTGGCGACGGCGGGCGACGACGCCACGTTCGCCGACTTGGCGGTGCGCATCGCGCAAAGTCCGCAGTTCCTGAACATTCGCGGCGACGATTCACCGAATTCGAAGCCGACGGTGGCCGCTGATCGGCCGCGTGACCTGATCGAGGCCCCCTCGTCCGATCTAGAAGAGTAGACAGCCGCCGCTAGGAAGAAAGACCCATGAAGCTCCTCCGCCGCAACTCGATCAATCAACAGCCTTCGCGCCGCAACTTCTTGCGCGGAGCGGGAGTGGCGCTGGCGCTGCCTTGGCTGGAGTCGCTTCCGCTGGGGGCGACGGAAGGCGGCGCGGCGAAGCCGGCGCGATTCCCGTCCGATCCCAACAAGCCGCCGGTGCGGTTCGCGCACATCTACTTCTCGAACGGCGTCGAGCCAGCGCACTGGTGGGCGAAGGGCGAGGGCGCGGCGATGGAGATCGGCCCGGGCCTGACGCCGATGAAGCCGTACGTCGAGGACATGCTGTTCGTGCGCGGCCTGTTCCACGAGAAGGCGTTCGTCTCGACGAGTCCGCACCTGGGGCGGATGAATCTGCTGTCGGGCGAGACGGTCAGCTTGGACCCGTCTGAGATCCGCGTGGGCATGTCGTTCGACCAAGTGCTCTCGCGCGAGATCGGCAATAAGACGCGCGTGCCGAGCTTGGCGCTGGGCATCGAGCCGAACGAGCTGCGGCTGGAAGACGGGCTGTCGATGATCTACGGCTCGTGCGTTTCCTGGGCGTCGGCGACCAAGCCGGCGACGAAGGAGATCTACCCGGCGCGCGTGTTCGACCAGTTGGTCGGCGACGGCAAGGGGCGCGAACTCGACAAGTCGATTTTGGATGCGGTGCTGAGCGAGGCGCATTCGCTCGAAGGCAAGGTCAGTACGAACGACCGCCGCAAGCTGGACGAGTATCTGGAGTCGGTACGTTCGATCGAGACGCGCATCGATCGCGCCGCGAAGGAAGAGCGGCTTGAGGGCTGGCGTCCGACGATCAGCGAACCCAACATGCCGCGTCCGGCGGACGACATCCCGCAGGACGTGCCGGACCACATCAAGCTGATGATGGACGTGATCGTGTTGGCGTTCCAGATGGATCGAACGCGCGTCGTCACGTGCATGCTGAACAACGACCTTTCACAGATGAACTTCCGGTTCCTCGAAGGCGTGAAGGGTGCGTTACACCTCGACCTGACGCACAACGGCAAGGCGCCGGAGCTCGAGGCGATGTACCTCAAGACGAACCAGTTCCACGTCGCCCAGTTCGCCTACTTGATCGAGCGGCTGAAGGCGATCGACGAGGGCGGACAGTCGCTGTTTGACTCGTCGATCTTGATGCTGGCGTCGAGCCTGTTCGACGGCGACAAGCACAGCGCGGAACAGTTGCCGATCCTGCTGGCGGGCGGCGGAGGCGGCTCGTTGAAGACGGGGCGCATTCTGGACTTCATGGACGCCGGAGACGAGAACCGGCGGGCTTGCAGCCTGTATCTTTCGCTCATGGACCGGATGGGCGTCGAGTTGGACCGGTTCGGTGATACGGACCAACGTCTGAGCTTGGCCTAGTCCTGCTCCCACTGGTCCAAATACAGATGGGCGTCCGGTTTCGGCGGTTCGCGAATCGCACATCCGAGTCGATATTCGGAGTCCTCGGAGCGCTGGTTTGCCTGTTCACCGCCCTTGGATGGACGCTCGGTTCGCGGAAGCTGGCTATGGTCGTGCAGGCGACGCAGTCGAGGTCTGCGGAGTGGAGCCTTTACTTAGCGCCCGTTTGCATCTTGCTCCTCGGCGTCGGCCTGATTCGCCGTTCCCGGTTGGCAGCCTTGATCTGGGTTCTCTTCTCCGGCTTCGCCGGCATTCGCCTGTTGCGAGCTGGTCTTGCCGAGGACAGCATGTTCGCGCTCCTGACCTGCGCAGCGCTTGCGATAGGTTTGCTTCTGATCGCGGGCGCGATGGTCAGCCAACGCTCCCGCCTAGAGCGCTGGATCTGACGATAGCGGGGCGCTCTAGCGTCCAGCCTCGGCCGGAACCGAAGCTCGCTCCGTCGGTTTACCGTGTGCTAATCTCCAGACTTCCAATCGGGCTCCACGGCTGACCCGAAACTGCGCCTCGTCTTCCGCCGCGCAGCGCTCGAACGACCGAGCATCCAACAGACAGACTGACGGCTCGCTTCTCCCGCGCACACGCGCATGGGATCACGTTTGCATCGGACGATTGCAGACGCCCCTTGGGGAAGGGGGCGAGCCTAGCCGGGGAAGACGATGGAACTCAACCGAACGCAGGTCGCCGACCTGACCGCCCGCGGATTTACGCGACGACATCTCGGTCGCGTACTCACGTTGCTGACGGCCGGGGCCGCCATGCCTTCCTTCAATGAAGGTTCGATGGCTCACGCTCAGCTCTCGAGCCTCAAGCGATCGTTGCCGCCCGGAGCGGTCAAGATCAACGCCAACGAGTATGCTTCCGGCCCGGCGCCCGCGGCGCTTGAAGCGCTCATCGAGGTCGCCAAGAACGGCAACCGCTACCAGTACCAAGAGACCTATACGATGATGCGGACCGCCGCCGAACTCGAAGGCCTGCGCTACGAGAACATCGTTCCCTACCCCGGATCGAGCATCGCCTTGCATCACGGCGTGATCACGAACGTCTCGCCCGAGCGGGGTCTGGTAACGGCGGATCCAGGCTATGAAGCGGCGGCGCGGGCGGCTTCGTTTATCGGGGCGGAAGTGATCCGCGTGCCGCTGCTTGAAGACGGTCGGCAGGACGTCAAGACGATGCTCGCCGAGGCGAAGCGGATCAACGCGGGGATGATCTACCTGTGCAATCCGAACAACCCGACCGGCGTCGCCGTACCGCGCAAAGAAGTCCTGTACGCGATCGAGAACAAGCCCGCCGACTCGACGATTCTTCTCGACGAAGCCTACATCCACTTGTGCGACGAGCCGTACGGAAGCGACCTGGTCAAGCAGGGCGAGGATGTGATCGTGTTGCGCACGTTCTCAAAGATCTACGGCATGGCGGGCCTGCGGGCCGGGTTCGCCTTCGCCCGTCCGGACCTGCTGGCGAAGATGCGGGGGTACAGTTCGGGCGCCTTGCCCGCGACGGCCATGGTTGCGGCCAACGCTAGTCTGGAGGATTCGAGTCTGGTTCCCGCGCGCAAGAAGGCGACGGCCGAGTTGCGCAAGGATCTGTTCCGATTCTTCGACCAGCGGGGGCACAAGTACACGCCTTCGGAGTCGACGAAGTTCATGGTCGAGGTCGGCATGCCGGTCGAGAGGTTCATCGAGAAGATGGCGGCGGAGAAGATCTTCGTCGGACGGCCGTGGCCGTCTTGGCCGACTTGGAACCGCGTCTCGATTGGGACCGTGGAGGAGATGGAGAAGTTCAAGAAGGCCTTCGTGAAGGTGACGACGGCTTGATCCTCAAACGGATCGGCGGTAAAGCCGTGCACGCGTAGCACACTCCGACGATTCGTACTACGATGCAATGGTGCTCGCAAGACCGGCGCTAGCAATCCATCGTCGAGCTTTCTTGCGTTCCAGTCTTGCCACGCTCGGTTCGAGTGCGCTGCTTTCATGCGAGCGTGCTCCCGGGCTGGGCGAGGGCGGGCCGCTACGAGTAGCGGCCGGGATTGACCGGTACAACACCTCGATCGGCCGGTTCACTTTCACGACTTCGCATCCGAACGTCCATATCGCCGAGCCGGCGGTGAAGCCGGACGATGCGTTCCGAGCGCAGCCTTGGCTGTTCGAGCAGTGGAGCTATGAAGGGAGCGGGCGCTACGTTGCGCGGCTGCGAAACGGCGTCCGGTTTCACGACGGGTCACTGCTCGATGCGGACGCGTTCATCGCGTCGGCGAAGCGCTTTGTTGCGACGCGCGACTTTGTGGGGCTCGACCCGGAGAGTTTGCGTCGGATCGACGACGGAACGGTCGCCTTCGAGTCGCTGACCGGATCGGCGGCGATGGTCAAATCGATGACGCATCCCGCCGTGAGCCTGTTGCTCGCGAACGGTCAGGAGAGCACGACGCCGGTCGGGACGGGACCGTACAAGCTGGTCCGCTACGAACCGCGGCGGGAGATCGAGGTCGAGCGGTTCGACGACTATTGGGGGCCGAAGCCGGCGATCGAGCGCGTCGTTTTTCGATTTGTCGCCGACTCGCAGGCGCGCCTGACGGCTCTACTCGGCGGCGAAGTGGACGTGATCTCGGACGTGACGCCCGAGATGTTTTTAGGGCTCGATCCCGACGAACCTTCGGTCGTCGTTCGCAAGTCCCGGCCGATGCGCTACATCGCCATGTTTTGCAATCGGCGGGGCGAGCCCCCCTACGACAAGATGAGCGACGTGCGCGTTCGCCGCGCGGTGGCGATGGCCATTGATCGCGCCGCGATCGCCAAGGTGATGTACGGCGGACACGCTCGGCCGTCGCGCGGGATTCTGCCAGATTGGATGTTCGGTCTAGGGGACGAGACGCCGCGGGGTTTCGAGTTGGACCGCGAGAAGGCCGCTTCGCTGCTGGACGAGGCCGGATGGAGGCTCGACGCGAACGGGGTGCGAGAGAAGGACGGGACGCCGTTCGATCTGCGGATCGTCTCGGCGTACCCGAACGCGTCGTCCGTCAAACCGATCCCGGAGATGCTGGAGCAGATGCTTCGGCTGATCGGCGCGAGGACCGAGATTATCGAGGTCGAGGACAGTCAGCTCTACTACACCGGGTACGCCGATCGCGGCTTGGGAGACCTTTTTCTCGAGATGGGCGGAAATGCGGTGGCGGATCCGACGTTCCTTCTCTACAACACGTATCACAGCAGCTCTCCGTGGCCCTCGTATCGTCGCAGCGCGCCGGGGGAAGACGTCGACGAGTTGCTGGAGGCGGCGAGGGAAGAGCCGGACGCCGAAGCGATCGTCGGGCTCGTGCGCGAGGCGCATCGACGGATCGTCGACGAACACGTGGCGTCGATTCCGATCCTGATGGTTCCGGTGTTTCTATTTACGAAACCGAATATCGTTCTGGAGCCGTTTGAGAGCTTGGACTGGGTGAATTTTGGAGCCGCGCAACAGACGGCATGATTGGCTACGTCCTTCGCAAGCTGCTTTGGTCGGCGGGCACGCTGGCGGGGATGTCCGTAGTCGCGTTCCTGTTGGCGGCGCTCGCCCCGGGCGACCCGGTGACGGCGGAGTTGCGGTTTCTGGGCGTTCCCGCCGATGCGGAGACCGTCGATGAGCTGAGGAAGGAGTTTGGTCTCGACGCTCCGCTACCGGAACGTTATCTTCGCTGGGCGGGGCGGCTGGTCGCGTTGGATTTGGGGAACTCGATCGCCAACGGCCGTCCGGTCCTGGACGAACTGGGGCGCGCGCTGCCTCCGACGCTGATGTTGGCGGCGTTGGCGCTGGCGATGATCGTGATCTTGTCGTTGACGGCGGGCGCTCTCGCGTCGCTCTATCCTCGCGGGGCGCTGGCTCGATTCCTTACTGGGCTGACGGTCGCCTCGGTGTCGATTCCGTTGTATTGGCTGGCGCTGGCGGCGGTGTTCGTCGGCTCGATCACGGTCGGGATCGCCTCTCTCCTCGATCCATCTTCTTTGGGGAGTCTGTTGCTCGCGGCTGCGCTGCTGGCTTTCGCGCCGGGGATGAGCGTGTCTCGCGTCGTGCGACAACGAGTGAACGACGAGCGCCTAGAGGACTACGTCCGCATGGCCGCCGCGACGGGACAGTCTCGCGCGGAGATTCTCTTTCGGGAGATCGGGCGGGTGGCGGCCCCCGCGATCATCACG
>JGI12316J15310_10000178_pt3 | contig 56410 bp, 49 predicted proteins | sample MarCyaLeptolynsp_FD_15310 | JGI IMG/M metagenome (IMG submission 15310) | reverse complement strand
CCTGGTCGAGGTCTATCCGCTATTGCCGCTGCTGGCAAAGGCGCGCCACTGGCAGCTGCAGCTGGAGGTGCGAGAGGGGTTAATCGTGCTGCAGCCAGTGACCATTTTCTGGGTGGACGCAGCGGGCAAACGCTCTCTGACCTTTTCTCTGGAGCGCTTCAATCGATTGCTGCTGGAGTTTGTGGTGCAACCTGCGAACTCCAGCCAGCTGCGATCGGCCAGCCTGGTGTTGATGCGGCAGCGGGTGGTTCGCTATCAGCAATTCCGCCAGCCGCTCAGTTTTGACGAGCGGGGCTGCTTCGGTTTCCGCTTCGTTGTCAATATGGTGGTATGAGGGTTTGCATTGTCACTTCCGCATTCCCCGTTCCCTGTTCCCTATTCCCTCTGCTTTAATCCCATTCCCCATTCCCTCTTCCCTCTCCCTGTAAATTAAACTAAGGTGTAAAGAGCGCCAGTGCTACCGACACTGACGCTCCAGATCGAGAAGTTATCTATGCCCAGTTAATTGGCTGGGACAGTTGTTCTGTATCTATCCTAATTAGCACGTTGGCTAGATTTCGTTGTCGCTTCTATTGCAACCCATCAAAAGGAGTCTGGTCAGTCCCCCGGACTTTATCGGCAATGATGAAACATCGCCCACCCAACTGCTTTCGGCAAGGCAAGATTGTTGCAATTGTAATCAGTGCAGTGCTGCCGATGTTGCTGGCCAGTCGGGGAGCCGCCCAGTGCCAGCCAAGCGAGATTCAGGCAAAGATTGAAACAATGAGGGGTCGCGCTCCAGTGGATGCCACGACTCGGAACTTTTTTGCAGCCTGCGGCTCGTCTGCGATTCCCATTCTCATCGACGCTTTGCAAGAGAGCGATATCTGGATTCATAATGGGGCCAGCTTTTTGCTACAAGACAATCCGCAGGCTGTCCCCAATCTGAAACAAGCGTTGCAGCATCCCAATCCCAGGATTGCCAGCGGTGCCGCGCGAATACTTGGCCAGGTTGACTCCACGACAATTATCAGCCTGATTCCCGATCTGCTGGCTTTACTTGACAATCCTGACTTCATTGTGCGAGGGAATGCAGCCCGGGCCTTAGGGAGCGTGGGTGCTGAGGATCCAGCTAATATTGTGCCTGCATTGACGGCGTTGTTGCAGGACGGCAAGCCAGCGGTTCGCAACGATGCTGCGATCGCGCTGGCAGAGATGCCTGCCGCAGATGTCGAAATTGCCATTCCTGAGCTGATTGACTTGCTAGAGGATAACGATGCAACCGTGCGAGCCAATACCGCCGGCGTATTAAGTGAGATTCAGTCAGAGGCGACAAGAACGGCCCTGCCCGGGCTGGTGGAATTGCTCGAAGACCGCGAAGAGTCTGTCCGCTCCGCCGCTACCCTGGCTGTGTCTAAAATCGCTAAACGACTGCAAGCCCATGCTGATAAACTGTCTGGGATAGATCTGGAAGCCATTGCTCAGCTAGAGGCCGATCGGGTTTTGCTGGAGAAGGCACTGATCGTTGTATCGAAATCGGCTGGCCGCTTCGATACTGCTGTTGTGACTGAAATCCGATTGGCTCATACCTCCATTCGCGATCGCATCAGTATCTTGCGACAAAGCCTCTTCTCCCAGGCCCTGAGCTGGATGAAGAATCCGCTCATCCTGGTGCCTGCTGCCTATCTGCTGCTGTACCTGAGCATCTTCGCCCTGCGACCGCTGTGGCTGCTCAAAGTCGATGACTGGCTGCAACCTGTCTCTGTGAAGCTGCGGGGCCTGGAGATTTCCCCTCGCGTGCTGCTGCTGCTCCGCTACCATCCCCGCGTGCTGGATGCCTGGGTCGCTCGTCACCTGCCTGCTGCCCGCAAGACATTTGTAGCGCGGAAAACTGTGCAAGACCGGGCTATCCACCTGCCTGTCCCCGTCGAGCTGAACCGCTCCACGATCGCCGATCTGCGGGGAGCTGACCTGCGCTCCTCCTTCCGTCAACCTTCCTGTCTGCTGCTAATTTGCGGTGAAGGCGGTGCAGGCAAAACCAGCCTTGCCTGCCAGATCGCTCGCTGGGCTGCGAGCGACGATGCTGAACAGCGCCTGTGCGACCACCGTCTGCTACCCGTCCTGATCGAAATCGACCTCAGCGACGCCAAACCCTTATCCGAGGCCATCCGCGAGCAACTGCTCCCCAGCGCTGGCGGTCAACCCATCAGCGATGCTTTGCTCAAGGCCCTGCTGCGCCAGCGCCGCCTGTTGCTCATCATCGACCACTTTTCCGAAATGGGGACGAGCAGCCGCCAACACATTCAGACCGACCTGCTGCACTGGCCCGCGAATGCCCTCATCCTCACGTCCCGACTGGAGGACGAACTGCCCAACCGCAGCAAGATCCTGCTGCAGCCCCAACGCATTGAAGGCGGGCGGCTGTTTGACTTCTTCAGCGCCTACCTGCGCCAGCAAGATTGTCGCGATGCTTTCGTTGATGGAGACCTGTTCCAGGCATGCTACCACCTCGCTGGCATGAACCTGGAACGTCAGATTACCGTGCTGCTAGCCAAACTCTACATCGAGCAGCTGATCGATGCCCAGCTGGGTCGCGTCGGAGCAGTACCCGACACCATCCCCGACCTGATGCGCAGCTACCTCAACCGCCTCAACGCTAGCGTCGATGCGGCGTGTCAGCAGCCCAACCTGACGGTGCAGCGCTGGGCCCGCGCTGTTGCCTGGGCCTGCCTGGAACCCACCTACCGTCCCGCTGTTGCCCGCCGCGACCCTGCCCTGGCCTTGCTCAAGACAGAGAATCCCACAGATCTCGCTCCAGAAGATTGCCTTGTTTACCTGGAGCAACGCTTGCGGGTAGTCCAAACCCTGGAGCCGGGAGACAAACTGCGCCTCACCCTGGATCCCCTGGCTGAATATCTGGCTGGTTTGTATCTGGTCGATCGCTGTGGCGATGCTGCCAATAGCGAGAGCGAAACCCTCTGGCGAGACTTCCTGGAATCGGTGGAGAACAAAAAAGCAGATCCCGCAACCCTCCGAGGGTTTTTGCTGGCAGTGCGGGACTGCTGCCAGAGCCAACAGTCGCCCGTGCCCGACTTTGTTCCCGATGCGCTGGCGGCGCTGGCCGGATTGGATCCTGCTGAACTGGCCCGTATCCACCAGCAGCAGCGCATTCGCCGCCTGAGCGATACCCTGATGCTGCCCGATGCCACCGATCGCGCCTACGCCGTTGCCGAATTGAGCAAGGTGTCAGGAGAAGCCCGCGCTGCTGTTCCTGCCCTGACCCGGCTTCTACACAAACGGGATGAAGACCTGACTATACGGCAGCAGGTGCTGGAAATCCTGGTGGCAGCAGGATGGGAGATAGAGGGTTGCGTTGACATTTTGGAGAACAGTGAGGAATCCCTCTCCCTCCGTTGTTTAGCAGGACGGTTGCTCATACGGCATGCTGCTAATCTGAGTCGCCCAGCCCCTGACTTCATGGTCGAGCAACGGGATGGTCAGCCATCCCTGCGAGCTGCTATTCCTGCCCTGACTCGACTTTTACACAAACGGGATGAGGACCTGACTATACGGCAGCAGGTGCTGGAAATCCTGATGGCAGCAGGGTGGGAGATAGAGGGTTGCGTTGACATTTTGGAGAACAATGGGGAATCCCTCTCCCTCCGTTATTTAGCAGGACGGTTTCTCAGGCAGCATGCCGCTAATCTGAGTCGCCCGGTCCCTGACCTCATTGTCGAGCAACGGGATGGTCAGCCATCCCTGCGACTGGAGATCATCCCTGGGGATGTAGAAGACCTGGGTCAGGGGGTGAGAGTGGAGTTGGTCTCCATTCCAGGCGGTAATTTTGTCATGGGGTCGCCAAAAGATGAGCCAGAACGTAGAGAATCTGAAGCGCCGCAACATCCGGTGATGGTGCCCGCCTTTTCCATGGGCAAATACCCTGTCACCCAGGCCCAGTGGAAAGTTGTTGCCGCCCGGCCCCAGATCGATCGCCAACTCGATCTCGACCCCTCCAGCTTCAAGGGCGATAACCGTCCCGTGGAGTTCGTCAGCTGGGACGATGTGGTGGAATTCTGCGCTCGCCTGGAAAAATATACAGGTCGCCCCTATCGTCTGCCCAGTGAAGCCGAATGGGAGTATGCCTGTCGCGCCGGTACCACCACCCCATTCCACTTTGGCGAGATGATAACGCCAGAAGTGGCAAATTATGCTAGCAGCGTTGCCTTTGAAGACGGCCCGACTGGAGAATGGCAGCAAGAAACAACGCCAGTTGACTCCTTCCCTGCTAACGCCTTTGGCCTGTACGACATGCATGGCAACGTCTGGGAATGGTGTGCTGACCATTGGCACAGTAACTGAAAATTTGAGGTAAGCCACTGGTTTGACCAGTGAGACTCGAACAGCTTTGAGCGTTGCGGCAGTAAAGTTTCTCCTACGGTGACATCACTATGTCAAACCATAGGAGAAAATAGAATGTCGAATTCGTATCAAAGCCTGTCACACTCTAAGTGGGATTGCAAGTACCATATCGTTTTTATCCCGAAACGCCGTAAAAAAGTCATCTTCGGTGAGATTCGCAAGCACTTGGGGCAGATTTTTCATGAGTTGGCCCGTCAGAAGGAATGCCGGATTGTAGAGGGGCACCTGATGCGAGATCATGTCCACATGTGTATCGAAATTCCCCCCAAACATGCGGTGTCTTCAGTCATTGGATTTATCAAGGGCAAGAGTGCGCTTGCGATTGCTCGGCAATTTGGCGGAAAACAGCGCAATTTCAATGGAGAAAACTTCTGGGCGAGAGGATATGCAGTCTCGACAGTGGGTTTTGAAGAGGAGGTAGTGCGTCGTTATATTCGAGAACAGGAGGGAAATGATCAAAGTGGTCGGTTCTAAGCCGAAGAGATTGCTATAGGACGACCGCCCTTGGGGCGGCCCCACTCATCAAGCCACCCGCTTTGCGGGTGGTGTCTGACTATGAAAGAGCGCCTGACGATGGAATTATATGGCTATCTAGCGATGAAAGCTCTGCACGGGTTATACGTGGCGGTTCCTGGGGCAGCTCTCCGTGGAATTGTCGTTCGGCGTCTCGCGACGGGTACGATCGCGGCGTCGCGAACTACAGCATCGGTTTTCGCGTCGTCTGCTCCGCTCCGAGGCTCTCCTAGCCCTTTACCCTTCTTGCCCTCTTGCCCTTTACGCAATTTTTTTGCAATCAGAGAAAAATATTGGCTCTCGCGCGACGGACGCAGCATTCTCTCTCTGGCGCTCTGCGCCTCGAAATTTTTTTGAGTGTCAGCACCCTCTCAAAGTCACCGCTCGCTCTATTATTTGCACAACTTCCAGTTGAGTCTCAGACTAACATGTCTAGCGACGGGGATTAGACGGTAGAATTTTCCTATGAGTCAATCAGAGAATGTTCATGGGGCAACTGACCCGCAGGCTTGTCGCGCTATGGCGCGTAAGTATGGCTGGACGCTCAAGGCCATCCGCCTGACCCGCGATCCGATACTCAAAGTGGATTGTGTATTTGAGGGCAAACAAACATCATTTGAGGATAAGCGCTATGAGTGAAACCTGGATCGTATTCAAAGCAGACGAGAGCAATGGCCCGGGTTGGGAATCGCGGCAGCTGCTGCCTTCTGGCAACCTGACAGATATTCTGTGGGAGAACTGGGATTACTCTGGTCAATTACCCGCTGTGGGCGACCGGGTGCGAGACTATGCTTGCTTGGACGCAACCGCAGAGCCAGCGGGTGGAGTGACCCACGGGCGCGACGGAGAATGGGCCGTTGCCCGCATCGAACAGTTTTCCTCTTTTGATAGCGATCGCCGCATTGTTGTCTGTTATTGCAGCTACGAGCCTATCGCTTCAGACTGGCAATCCCTGCAACGAGGAACGCCAGTCGCAGACAAACTTGAAATGGTTGAGGTGTGATGATAGAGATGATTGATCCGCAGCCATCAAGCATCGTTATCAAGAATAAATCTGACGCAATTCCTCCAGAGTGCTGTCTGCGGCCAGTGCTGCCTGAATCGCTTCCAACTGCTCCACCGCCTCCAGGTTACGAATCTCCGGCAACAGCTGCAGCCCCGCCTCGCCAAACCTGAGCTTCAACCCCAGCTCGATCCCAGACAGCAGCCCTTTGCGCAAGCGTTGCTCGCCTTTTTGCTCGCCTTCCTGCAGAATTTCCTGATACCAGGGCGACTCCCTCAGCACGGTCATATCCCACCTCATGATTTGTTGCACTAATCGCGTTTCTAATACAAAACTAGCAAAAAAGGCCAACAAGGGTTCTAATTCGCTCAACTGCTGGTCTGCTTGCAACTGGCGCAATGCCTGTCGCACCAACAACTCCTGATTGCCGCCTTTCAAGATCGGCACAAATGGCAACAAGGGCGGCAAAGGCTGCTGAAAAACCAGATTTGCATCCACTTGCCACAGATTGATGATGCGATAGTCCTGTCGCGCTTTCAGGCCAACAAACTCCGATTCATAACGCTTAGCAATCTCCAGTTTGGGGCTTGCAGGCAGAATGTTAATCAAAATCGGGTATACGGGGAGATCGTACTTTTCTTCTGCCAGTCCAGCATAGGCGCGAATCCGTCGCGGCAGGCGCTGAGTGTAGCGCAGCTGCAGCTCGTTCAACACCAGGAATTCGCCCAATTGGGGACTGCGGGCGCGCAGCAAGACATCGCTCTCGCGACTGACCCACTGGAAATCAGCGCTGACGATTTCTTGCACGGTGATGTTGGGGATTTGCGTGGCCCACTGGGCCCAGGCATCGGGCGAGAGACCAATTAGACGTTTGCCGCCAATATCTGCTGCTTTGGCCATAGTGTACCCCAACCCCCGATTTCGTTCAGGATTTAAAATTGAATTATACCCTGTTGGGGCCATTTCTTCACTGGCATGGAACCATTTGTTTTCTGCGATCGCGATCGCGCCTTGTCGTCTGTGACTGCAGCAATTTGTCCCTACCCCCTATTCCCTGCACCCCACACCCTGCCCAGTTGTGCTATCATCGCTGCAAATCACTTAAAACCCTGGCCTGCCAGTATGGGGGCCAGCCGCCATGGCGGCTGGCCCCGTCGTGCGTTTAGAGTGCCAGGTGCCAGAAGAAAGACCCACCCCATTCCCCATTCCCCGTTTCCCATTCTCCATGAACCTGCAGCACTTAGATCCCCAATCCCACGACCTGGCCGTCAGGATGGTTGCCCCCGAGAGCCAGAGCGATCCGCGGGTGCCGACTGCCGAGGAATTCGATCTCTGGGCGCGCGTTCAGATCGATCGAAGCCGCCGCTCCCGGTTGCACTGCGGTTGGCTGCACTTCCCCCAGTTGAATATGGTGGCCCCCCGCAGCCTGCAGATTAGGGGCGGCGAGGCGCTGCTGCCGAGTGCCGCCGAATACCAGTTGATGCTGCCAGAGACGACCCTGGAAATTCCAGCACTGCTGAGTGCCGCGACGGTGATTCACCAGCGAGATCGCCTCTGGCTGGTGGCCGTAGTTGCTGAGGTCGGAGCGGCCCAGGATAGCGTTTTAGGAGCAGTCGTGTTCTCCTACCTGGAAGGCGAGCCGCCCAATGAAACCCTGATCGAAACCGTCCCGAAAGAAAACGCCCGCCGCTGGCGCTCCTTCTGGTTATTTGTCCTCAGCCCCGACGAATTGAGCGCCGAAGACTTCTATGATGCCCTGCCCCTGGACGATGGTCACATCGGCACTGCCCCCAGCCGCAGCCTTACTATTGCCAATACCACCCCCGCAGGCTTTCCGTTAGGCAATCTGCAGCTCTATGCCGCCGACCCCCACTGGGCCAGTGCCACCTACGCTGTCCTGCCGGGTGGAATTGACATTTTGCCCCTGTGCCAGATCCAGCGGCGGCAAAACTTCGTGCATCGCGGCTACACCTGGGGTCTCAACGGCGAGGGAGAGTTGGAGAGCGCCTTTGCTATTGCCCCGGGCGGCAAGCGGCTCGAAGGCGATCTGACCAGTGCCGTGCGCACCCGCCTGCAAGAGTTGTTTAGCGGCACCGCCGGAATAGGAGCGACCGATAACCGCACCGTACAGAACCTGAGCGCCGGGGCGGTTCCCGGCAATCCCGGTCGGGCGGGGGAAGCTGCCGCCAGTCCCAACGGCTCGGTGGCCCTGGCCAACGACCAGCGGCTGACGTTTACCAACGAGGCGCGGTTGCATCAACTGGCAGTGCAAGTAGTGACCGCAGGCAACGACGGTCAGGGCAATGCCCTGGTAAGCGCCACCCTTAACACCAATGCTCCCTTTGGCAGCCGCTTTGCTGAAGATGCGAGCGACCACAAACTTTATGCCCCCGATGGCAGCGAGCAATCGGCGCTGGGTCGCTTCCAGAACCTGGGCGGCAGCGGCAGCCTGGTCTGGGTGGCGGGTCCCAATGCCACTATCGCTGCTGGTCAAACGGTTTATGTTGTTCCTGGCATTCGCTATCCGGCAGGCAGCGGCTTCAACGTGCCCTTCTGGGCAGTGGAAGCAGTATGGAAAGATGGAGCGGCGCTTGACCCGACCAATATCCGCCACGCCTACACCGCTGACCTGGACGGCTATGAGGCCCCTGCCAATGGTGAGGATTTCATGGTGGTATACGGCCCCGAGCGGGCAGCACTGCAATATCTCTATAAAAAAGTCAGCGTCACGGCAGATGCCAACGGTGTCGCTGTAATTCCCAGCAACGAGCGGGGCTGCTTCGCCTTCATCGAAGGAGTGACGGGACGCATCGATGCGCCAGTGAAAAGCGGCCTCACGGACAATGCCACCACTAATGCCCTGGTCTACTATCCACCGCGCAGCCTGGAGTCCTGGCAATTTCAGCTGCGCTACAGCGAATATCAGGGCCTGGGAGAGACCGACCTTGTGGATGGAGCGCTCATTCTCTCTGAACCTGTCGGCTTCATCCACAGTCAGGGCGGCGGCAACTCCGTCTTTGCGGGAGACAGCAGCCTGCGCTTTTCCCCCATCGCCATGCACCTGCCCGCCGTCAGCGACGGCACCCCAGCCCACGCCTTCAACGCCCCCATGCAGCTGGCCGGAGAACCCGCCGTCGGCCCGCTCACCTTCCGCCCCCATGCCTTCCTCCCCGGCGCGGGCCTGACCTTCCCCACCCCCGGACAGACATTGAGTTTCATCCCTGGCACAAAAGAGCAACCGCGATCGCTCAACGGTCAATTACAGACCAACGACCAACCCCTGGGCTTTCGCACCCCCAGCCTCAGCCACGGCCTGCCCTATCAAGCCATCCTCGCCTTCGCCATTGAGAAAGCCGGCGTCCGCGCCCTGGTCGTTGCCACCCACAACGGCCCCGGCGGTGACATTGCCCTCGACTCAGATCGGCAAAGCGCAATCGATGTGTTTGTTTTTTGAGGGAACGGGGAATGGGGAACAGGGAACGGGGAAAGCCTTTATCCCGACTTCTGACTTCTGACTTCTGACCCCTCCACACCCCCAGCCGCCTCCGCTCCCTCCACACCCCCAGCCGCCTCCGCTCCCTCCACACCCCCAGCCGCCTCCGCTCCCTCCACACCCCCAGCCGCCTCTGCTCCCCCCCACCCTACCCCCTATCCCCCACACCCTAAACATGTACAACCCCACCTTCTTCCCCCCCACCTTCCCCGCTGGCCTCAGCAGCGATGGGCCGAGTGCCCTGGAGGTGGCGGTGTCAAACTTGAGTCGGCAAACGCGGGAGGCTGCTTTGAGACAAGCTCACCAACGTCGCACTGCAGGGATGAGTGCCATTCGCAGCCAGCACCAGGGCGTCCTGGTCATTGGTGCCTTGATGCCATTGCAGATCGCTCCGGCCCTGGAAGTGCAGGTGGGTGCTGGCTTCGTGGCAGGTGGGGCCCATGAAGAGAACCCGCTCGGTACCATCGATCGGATGAGTTATGGGAGTCCTCTGGAGATCGCAGTGATTGGGGACGCGCTCTCGGTTGGCCGCTATGGGGCAGGGGCAGTCGGGAACCGGTCGAATGGCTACTTTGCTGGGGGGAGCGATGGTGCAGATGTGGTGCCGCTGGATGATATTGATGAGTTGAGCTACAGCAGTCAGATGACGCGAGTGCTGGGGGTCGCGCTCTCGGTGCCGAAGGTGTATCTGGCTGGGGTGGGAACTCGGGCGAATGGCTATTTTGTGGGCGGAAGCACCCATGGCGGGAGCATTCCCCTCAATGGGATTGATGAGATCAACTACGGCAGCGGGCCGTCGGTGAGGGGAATTGGTGCAGTGCTGTTCGTCGGTCGCTACGGGTTGGCGGCGGTGGGCAACAGCAGTCACGGCTATGTCGGCAGCGGCTCTGTCCATACCCATTTCTACTACAGCCTGGACAAGCTGACCTATAGCGATAAGAGCGTGCAGGTGCTTGGGGCGAACCTGTCGCGCAGGAGCCATTACAGTGCGGCAGGCAACAGCAGTTCCGGCTATTTTGCTGGGGACTATTTTACCTACACGGAGGCGAGCACGATCGACCGATTGACCTACGCCGATGAGAGTCTGGCGGCGGTGGGGAACGATCTGTCTGTGCAGCGCTACGCTGCAGCAGCAACGGGGGACAGCACCCATGGCTATTGGACTGGGGGAATGAGTGCGGGTGGGCAGCTGAATTCGGTCGAACAGCTCATCTACGCCGATGAGACAACTGCAATGGAGGGAGCGACCTTATCGGTTAGCCGCTGGAAGCCTGCAGCAGTGGGGGGATATGCTGGCGGCATCGCGTAAGTCAACGCGATCGGGCGTGAGGGAAGCAGGGGATGCAAGGGGAGCGGTGGAAGGGGTTGATATGAAGTGTTTGTTAGGGAGGAAGGAGAGATGTTGACGCATCAGAGCGTGAATTCGGGGGCCGATCTGCGGGCGATTATTCGGAGTCAGGAGCAGCAGCACTGGTATGCCGGTCTGCGACAGGCAGAGCTGGAGGCTGAGAAGCTTCGAGGATTTTTGCAGCAATTTTCCGGGCGACGGTGGTGGTGGCAGTGGCGGAAACTCCTGGCCTTGATGCGCGATGGCAAGCATCAGCTGGCGGTGGCGCTGGAAGAGAAAGAGCGGATCCTGGCTGAGCATCCAGAAGCCTTGCAAGGGTACGAGCAAGGACAGGTCACCTTTGCCAACGAAGCGCGGTTGGCTCATCTGGAATCGTTTATGGCTGCTCGTCTTCTCTCCCAGACGCTGGGTCTGCCTGATTCGGTGGGAGAAGCGCTTTTGAGATTGACCCCTGAGGAGCGCCAGCGAGTGATGCAGCGATCGCAGGAACGGGTAGCCGTAGTCACCCATCAACTGCTGCCGCCCATCCCTGCCGAGTCACCCGACTCCCTCCCTATTCCCCCTTCCTCCCTCCTCCGCCCTCCGCCCTCCGCCCTTCCCCACACCCCACACCCCAACCCCCACACCCATGCATCCTAAAATCCTCTTTGCCCTGCGCGGCTCGATCAGCGATCTACAAAATCGACGCCTGCCGATTCTCGATAGCCCGTCTCCGTGCCATCTGGAGCGGCAGGTGGGCGGCAGCGTGCTGCTGGATGCGGTCTCAGCCTACGAGCCGCCGTTCCACCGGGATGATTTTTCCCTGTTGCTGGAACCGGCCAGCCTCAACGGATTGCTGCACAATCTCGACTTGAGCCAGAGCGTCTGGCAAAAGGGATCGAATGTGACGATCCGGCCCAACGAGGCCCCGGCCCCGGATGCGTCGTTTCAGGCGGATACGGTGACCTGGCTGGGGGCCACGGGCAATAGCCAACTGCTGCAGTATCCGCTGCTGCTGGAGGCGGCGAAGACCTGTACCTGCTGGTTGCTGCTGCAGGCGGCGGGCAACTCCCGCTTTGGCCCCAAAGATGTGGTTGAGGTGGTGGGCGATGTGGCGGAGCCGGTGTCCGTGCCGCTCAATGCCCTCAACGGCTATCCCGACCAGTGGCGCATTCTGGAGCTGCAGTTTACCACCGGGGGCCGCCAGCCGAGCCTGCCCCAGAGCGATCCCGGCGCTGAACGCTATGAGATTGCGGCCGTTGCGGCTGCGAGCGTCACGGTCTCTGGTCTCAATGGGGTTGCCGCCAACGACCTGGAAGGAGGGCAGGCGAGCTTTGATGAAGTCCCCGATAGCCTCTATTTGATTACCGCCAATAGCGCCAGCAACGGCGGTCTGGTGGAGGTCACCGTTAGCGGCAATACCCTGCCAGCAGATGGAGTCACCACCAGCGGCAAGGTGGGGTTTGTCGGCCCGCCCGAGCAGGCAGTGACGCTGCGGCTCTATAGCGAGTCCACCGCCTCGCTGGTGTGGGGCGGGGCACAGCTGGAGGCGAAGCCGTTTCGCACTTCCATGATTTATCAGGGGGGCGAGCGGTTGGTGCGGGGGGCGACGCGCTACGAGTTTCAGCCCAAAGATAATGTCCTAGCGGGTCTTTCGACCTTTGGCGTCAAGCTGACCTTCAGCCTCTGGCGCGGCGATGGCAACCTGCTGGCTGGGGGCAACTTCCAGCTGTGGGTTGAGTCGGGCAAGCTGCAGGTGCGCGCAGGCAGCACGAGCCTCTCGGATCTCGATGAGCTGCCGTCAAAGCCGGTGCAGATCTTTTGTCAGGTGGCAGCGGAGAGTGCCAGCATCAAGTTGTTTGTCAATGGCGTGCTGAAAGCGGCAGCTTCCCTGAGCGGCTTTGTGGCCGATCGGGCACCGCTGGTGTTTACCTCCAAGGGGGTGCGGGCGCTCAAAGCGTGTCTTCTGTTTAGCGCGCTGCTCAAGGATGGCCAGCCCGAATTGGGAGAGCGGGCCAGCCAGGAGGTGGGGGAATTGTTTGCAAACGAGATGATTCCCGCCGCTGCGATCGCAGCCCACACGGCCGCCTTCACCCTGAGCGCTGTCACCGTGCCCGCGCTAACTCAACCGCTGGCCCAATCAGAGATTGTTGCCGTCAACCCCAGCACCCAAGTTATCAGCGTTGCCGATGGTAGCGGCTTTGTCACCGACGACCCGGTGCTGATTGGGCGCGGCGAGAGCGTGGTGACCCATGCCATCGTTCAGGGCGTCAGCGGCAATGACATCACCCTCGACACCGTCAATGGCGTTGCAGCAGGCGATGTGCTGATAAAAGGCAGCACGGGCGAGCTGGGTCGCGCCTTCGTGCGTTTCCCCTTCGTGCCCGTCGACGTCCAGGACATCATCAGCGTCAACGCCGCTGCCCGCCAGGTGGAAGTTGCGGCCAGCTTAAGCTTCACCCATAGCCGCGCCTTTGTCCAGACCAAGACAGGCCAAGAGGTGCGCGAGGTGCTGATCGCAGCCGTTGACAACACGAACAATCTCCTCACCCTGAGCGATATTTCCGGCATTGAAGTGGAACATCGGATTGCCCAGCCGTTGTCTGAGACCCGCATCCCTGGGGCGATGTACCTGGCGAGCTTCCTGCAGCCAGCGCGTGGCGTCAAAGTCGAGCAGATGGCCGAAAATGGCATCGTGCTGGTTAATGCCAACCCCTTCCCGGTGAGCGTCATTCCCCGCATTGAGGTGCCTGGCTAATGGCAAACACGCGTACGAACGACCAGGGGATAGTGGAGGTGGAGTATCCAGAAGGAGGCGGTTGGGCCAGCGCGATCGCAATCCTGCCGACTGCCGGCGGCTATCCGGTGGCCCTGATTCCGGCCCAGCATCAGCTGTTGATCGACCTGCTCAACCGGGCTGAGACCCTCGATAGCATGGACAGCGAGCTGAGCCAGATTCGCGCTGCCCTCAGCACCAATGGTGTCCTGAAGCTCGATATTGTCAATGGCAAATTAGAGGCGTTGCGATCGCTGGTGCAGAGCGACCTGCTGGCCCAATTAGAGACCATCAACCGCAAAATCGTAGATTACTCGACTCAGCTGGCCGCCATCGAGGGCAAAACCCTGGACTACAGCGCTCAGCTGAGCGCCATTCTTGCCAGAGTCGCTGAACTCAAAGCCGCTAATGACGACGGCAGTTCCACCACCCTGAGTCGTCTGTCTGCCATCCAATCTTCGTTTGACTGGCAAGCCCCCCTCCCCCTCAACAGCGGCGCGCCCCTACTCAACGCCGTCAGCAGCGCCGCTGTTTCTGCCCCCGCGCCCGTCAGCAGCCAAGCCCTGCACCTGGCTTTCCAATGCTTCTTCACCGACGCGGACGCCAGCGCCAGCCTGTCAATCGAGACCCGCCGCAACCCCGGCAGCAGCGCCCTCGACAATCTACTCATCAGTCAGGTCGACCTCAGAGCCGGAGCAGTGGAAGTGGCCCCCGGCATCTGGGCAGGCGACGACTTCATTTCCACCCCCGCCTACGGTTGCGCCGAAGTACGGTTGCACCTGCTGAACCTCTCCGCTGGCAACCTGAGCGTCTACGGGAGGGAAATTCGATGAGGGAGGAAAGATAAGGACGGAGGACGGAGGACGGAAGAGGGAGGACGGAGGGCGGAGGAGGGAAGGCGGAGGACGGAAGAGGGAGGACGGAGGGCGGAGGAGGGAAGGCGGAGGACGGAGGACGGAAGAGGAAAAGAGGGAGGTTTTGTCTTGAACTTCTGACACCTGACACCTAGCACCTGACACCTGACACCTAGCACCTGACACCTGACACCTAGCACCTCACCCCTCACACTTCGCACTTCTGACTCCTCCGCTCCCACTTGTTACTCGTTACTTGTTACTCGTTACTTGTTACTCGTTACTTGTTTCCAAAATGAATGCTCTCACTCCCACCCAACTGCAGCAGCTCAGCGGCCAGATCGAGAGCCTCGATCTGGCCGCTGTATTGCCCGACTGCCGCACTCTCTGTATCTGCGCGGTGCTGAATCGCCCCGAAGCGCAGGCTGCGATCGCAGAAATCCGCCATCAGCTCAAGCCCGTGGATTTGTTAACCCTGGTCAATGAAGGTTTGCTCAGTGCCGCCCAACTGCAGCAGGCTACCGAGCACCCCCTCACCAGTACCCTGGTACAGCAACTGCTGCAGCAAGGAGACGGCAGCGCCACAAAAGTCACCACCAGCATCAAAGCCCTGGTACGCGCCGCCCGCCTGGCCGGGATTGCGAGCGAGGGGGAACTGCAAGCCTGCCTCGAGCGCTTAGATCTAGAAATGGTAAAAGCTGCCGATGATGCAGCAAACTTACCTGAAGCGCAAAAACGTTACCTCTCCGAGACAATTCATGTGCCCCAACCGCCCGTGAGTTGGGCCCAGATTGAGCTGGGCAGAGCCATTGAGGGGGCAGACGTGGAAGCGGCATTGGGGAAATAAACGCACTGTCTACTCCAAACTGCATTAGAGATAATGTTAATCTGGCAGCCTAATGACTCAGAACCCAAGCTTGAAAAGAGATGATAGCCAAAATGAGAGCTTAAACGGATCTGTGAGGACAGCGGATCCAAATGTAGTCGGTTGTATATGAAAAGAAGCAGTGTAAGCCTCTAAACTTGCACTGCTTTTAGACCTATTAGCCCAACCCGATATCTGAAAGTCTTTCCCTGGGTGAATTATTGGACTTCTGATCTTTGCGATCGCATTCATCCAGGATATTCTAATTATGCAGATCGTACTGCCTAATGGCTAAGCCCACCGACGGCATGAATTTTCTCGATAGCCCAAGGTCGTCAAACTGCCCGGTGTATCACCCTGCTAGCCACGCATAGAACTGCTCCTAGCAATAAGGTCGCAGAGGATGATGGCTCTGGAATATCCAGAACATTTGCGGCATCAGCAACCATGAACTCACCTAAATGTACGTGAGGATTCACTAAATGGGCAACTGATACGATCTCCATTGTGATTGACCTAACCTCTGAACGAGTGCCTATATCGAATACACGTCCATGAAGAGGAATGCTATTATTTCCTCCCAAGCCTGTGTCAAGGACATCTGCATATATACTTCCAATTTGAGTGCCTGACCCATTCGGGCCATCCCAGAAAGTAAGATTAAAGTCTCGAGTCCCTTCACGATTATCACCACCTTGCCAGAGACCGATGTAGTCAATTCGCTGAGAAGAATTAAAATTGAATGTCAATGTAATGGGGAGTGCTGTTGAACTTCCCCGCCAAATATGTTCATTGATTCCATCGGAATGCAATACAGTTTCGATATTGTCCAATGTCACCACTGGCGAACTCAGGCCAGTTAAGTTGATTAAGTTGTCAACACCGCCACCTGGGATGTTTGTATTTGTAGCGCTCGCAGAATCAGGTGAGAAGAAGATGCTGGCACTAGCTGTTTGAGGTATTGCGATAACAGCCATCGTTATTAACGCAACGGTAAGCTTTTTCATTGTTTTCCCCTTATTTGAACGTGGACAGCTAGCCAGACCCGATCTAGTCCATCTGCAAAAGAAACAGGTTGTGATGGTATGAGTGCTAATGATTGAGTGAACGGCAAGTAGCGGCAACAGTCAAATTTAGCTTACCAAAATGGAGGCGGAGGGAGTGGAGGAGGCAGGGGATAGCTTTAGTTCCTAACGTTTGCGCGCTAACAGCATGCCATCGCCAATGGGAATCACCGCCGGATCGCCCCGCTCGTCGGCAAAAATCTTCCTTGTGAGGGCATGGACTGCGGTTGCAGCTCTATCTTCAGCATTGGACTCCAGGGCTCGACCCTGCATAAAAATATTATCCATTGCGATCGCACCCCCCGACCGCACCAGCGTTAGACATTGCTCGTAGTAGCCGTCATAGCCGTCTTTATCAGCATCAATAAAGGCAAAGTCATAGCTGTTCGCTTCCCCCGCATCAATCAGAGCTGCCAGGGTTTCAGCCGCTGGCCCAATCTTGAGATCGATGCGATCTTGCACCTCTGCTTCTGCCCAAAACGGTTGACCGATCGCTGTCCACTCCTGGGAAATATCGCAGGCGACCAGTTTTCCATCAGGGGGGAGATGCTGGGCCACACAAAGAGCGCTGTAGCCCGTAAATACGCCCACCTCAATCGCCCGCTTTGCCCCGACCATGAGAGCCAGCACCGCCATCAATTGCCCCTGATCGATACCGATCTGCATGATGGCATCAGGAAGATTAGCAGTGGCCTGACGCAGACGAGATTGGGCCTTGCTTTCGCGCATCTGGGATAAACTTTGAATGTAGCGATTCGTACGAGGATCTATCGCACTGATAGCATTCCGATTGCTGCGATCGCTCCCTCCACTCATTACCAGACTCCAAACCAGATAACCTTCAAAAATACAGTAGCATGACCCACAATCTCTGACGCCCCTATTCCGCCCTCCATCCTCCGTTCTCCATCCTCCGTTCTCCGTCCTCCATCCTCATGAACTACCCTCCCCTCCCTCCCTATTTCCGTCTCACCAAGGCCAACCAGCAAGCCATTGCCCGGGCTTCCGCTACCCACAAGCGCCGCCAATTTGCCCAGCAGATGGCGGCTGAGCGTCAAGCTGCTATTGAGCGCTGGTACCGCGAAGGAGGCGAATACTTCCTGCAATGGACGAGATCGCACTACTGCCGCTGGAGTGGCGAACCACTGCGCTGGGACGATCCCTTCCTCGAAGACCTCTATTTACTATTCGGCACCCCCTGGCTGGAGCTGATCGTGGTCGAGAAAGCCGGACAGATGGGCTTCACCGAACTGCTCGCCGCCCTCACCGCCTTTGCCCTGGCCGCCCTTCGCATTCCCACCGCCTTCGGCTTCGAGTCTCAACGCAAGCTCAACAAGGTCGTCGGCGCGCGCATTCAACCCGCCTTCGACTTCTGCGACCCAATCCAGAGACTGCGCCAGCAACGCCACCAGGCCACGGGCCGAAAAGACACCAATGCCAAAGTTAGCCAGATCGGCGTCGGTGGCGTCACCGGCACCTTCTTCCATGCCGGTACCCTGACCAGCGCCAAAAAGAGCGGTGCCGCCGAGCGCCAGGTTTCAGATGAAGCCTCCTCCTTTGAAGCCTGGCTGGTCAACATTGACGAGCTGGAAGCCTGCCCGCCCGACATCCTCGACATCGCCAGAGAACGCCAATCCGCCTGCCAGATGGCCAGCAAACCGCTGCGCGCGGGCAGCACCCCCGGCGGCGAGAGCGGCCCGGTGGCCTCCCAACTGCGGGGCAGCGGCTATCTGTTTGAATGGACAATCCGCTGTCCCCACTGCGGCCATATCCAGAGCCTCTATCCCCTGGGCAATCTGCTCAAGCCCGCGCGAGTGGAAGATGAGGATACCGGTGCGGTAGAAGAGCGCTACCTGGATGCCACCGGACGGCCTCTGGAGTGGTTCTGTCGGGATAATTCTAGCGATGAGGCCAGAATCGCCACCGCCTATATTGGTTGTCGCCAGTGCAACGGCGAGATCGACTGGGACACCATCGCCCGCGGTCAATTCCACTGCAGCCGCACCGGGAAAACAGCTCGGCAGCTGTGTGAAGAGGCCCTCAAAGCGCAGCAACCCCTACGCGACGGCGTAGCCCTGCGCATGCCCCGGCTCGCCACCGTCCTGTTCAGCGCCCCCGAACGTATCCGCAACCTGCTCAAATCCCGCAACCCCCTGGACGCGCTGCAACAGGGCTTAGGCATCGCCATCTCCATCGGCGGCGGCAAGATTAGCCTCAGCAAACTGCTGCGGGCCGTCGGTCTACCCCTGTCCCCAGAGGTGGAGCGCTGGCAAACCCTGATCGTGCTGGGCGTCGACCAGGGCGGTGCCCACGGTTGGGGCCTCATCAGCCGCTGGCACCTGCCCCCAGCAGGCGCGCCCGACGAGCGCTGGCTCTCAGCCCGCAAAGAAATCCTCTGGTACGGAGAAGTGGTGGGATCTGGGGCCGTCACCGACTTGTCTGAGCGCTTCGCCGGAGGCATCGACGCCCTGGTGGAGCGCTGGGGGGTTGACCTGGTGGGCATGGACGCTGACCCGGAAATTCAGATCGCCACCAACTACGCCCGCAAGCACCGCCCCGATCCCACTTCTAAAGCGAAAGGCCAGGTGTATCTCTTCGACCAGGTCATCCTCAAAGGCGAAGACTTCCGCCGCAGCGAACGCCGGGTGCAGGGCGAGCAAGTGCCCGTCTTTGCCCTGCATCGCAGCTTCGGCCTCGATGCGGTGCGCAACCGCCTCTACCGGGGCCTGCAACACTTCCCCGCCGACCTGGTCTGCGTTGAGGGCGACCCGGGCAACCTGCTCTACCACTACCGCACCAGCAAACGCCTCGATGACGGCCAATGGGATCAACCCCACGACCCCGACCACTGGTTCCACGCCGACAACTTCGTCGAGGTTGCTGTTCTGGCCCATCTCAACGAACCGGAGCCAAAGCGCTTGGTATTTGGGGGGATTAAGCGGGATTAGGGGGGTGTGGGGGAGCGGAGGGGGCAGGGGAAGCAGAGGAGAGAGTCAGAAGTCAGAAGTGTGAGGTGTGAAGTCAGAACCCTTTTCCCCTTCACCCTTCATCCTTTCCTCCCTCTTCCGCCCTCCGCCCTCCATCCTTCCCCACACCCCACACCCCACACCCAAAAAAAAGTAAACCCCAGCCCTGGCTGGGGTTTGTCAGTCTGCGAAACGCGGCGTAGGGAGCTAATGTACCACAAAATTTGCTAAAATAGTAGAGAGAGTTCTGCGACAATCATGAACGCGACAATTGCCACGAAAAAGATAGTTGAGCCGATCTCAGCGGCGGTGGAGTATGTCACAGCCCCAAAGCCGCGCAAGAGTGGCGGCCAGTATCGCTCCATTCGCTTTGCTACAGCCAACGGTGCGATCTGGAAAAGCTTTTCCCTGCCCGAGTGCGAAGCCATTGCTGCAGCCAAGCTGGTGCAGCTGATTCCCTACTGGACGCTGGAAGGCAAGCGCCAACCGCGCTATGTTGAGCACCATCAGATTCTGCTAGCTTGATTCCAGGCGGGATCTGCTCAGCTGCTCGTCCATTTCCTGGATACGCAATACCGCTTCAATCTCATCCATTGTCAACACGCCCGCCGCTGCCAGCCCATCAAGGGTTTCCTCCGGGCGGTAGCGAAAGGCCATCAGCCGCTCCCGAGTTTTGGGGGCGGCTTGTCGCTTGTCAATCAAAAAGCGAGCCAGCTTCGCCTCTGCATAGGACTGCAGCGTCAGGGTGCGGCGCGTCTTGCCCTGGCGGAACCGAAAGACCTGGGTGGCTTCATCTTTAGCCTCAATCCAGCCCGAAGCCGCATAGTGTCTGGCATTGCGGCTGCGGGGGCTTAAGCCCCCGCGCCCAGCACTGGGAATTCTGGCACTAGGAACCAGACCCGCCAGGGCCGCGATCTGCTGGCGCTCCAATCGGGGCAACTGCAGCAGCAGATGCAGGGCCAGTTGCGATCGCTCCTGCCGCGACAATTGCAGTGCCGCCTCCAGGAGGCCAGCCAGAGTCAAAGCCTCGCGATTCATCTGGAATTAATATTCTGGATGTCGGGAAAAGGCGGCGTTCGCCTGCGGCACCTGCACCTCCAGCCCTGGATAGAGTTCGCGTTCAGAAAAGGGATCGCCAATGCGATTGAGCCGCAGGAATGCTCGATAGGCACTGGGGTCACCTTTGTGGATGAGCAGAAAGCGCGGCAGCGGTTGGCCATCGTAGATGGCGCGTTGTGTCGGTAGCGGTGGCACGGCGCGCCCGTAGAGGGAGACCGGGCCAGGAATGCGGGATTGGAGTGGGTCAAGGGACATGGTGGAGGGAAGATTGTTTGGATCTGCTTCTATCCTAAATGTTCAGCGGAGCCTACTGAACCTGCAGACTGCCAGTTTGCGCATTTTTAGCTTGTGTTGGAATGATGGGGCATATCATCAATATAAATTGGTATGAGAGAATTTGGCTTTCAATATTGTGGAGCTATTGAGCATGGGTATTAAATGGCGATTACAGACGGTGGGAACGGCAATTAGTCCATTCAATTAATCCCTTCATTGATTGGCACTTGCACATTTTCTGAGTTGTCGTTTCGGACAAAAAGTAATTGTCATTTGATACATGGGTACGGATTGTTTCGAAAGTTTTTAAAAATTCTGCGAAAAAGGTTTTTCTATACCTGATAACTGGGTAAAGGATGCTAGATTACCAATCGGCCTCCTGGCTGATCGGCAGATATCGCGTCGGGGATCAGCTCAGCGTTGACCCGATTGATTGCGGGGTAAGATGTTATGTCAAAAAAACGAAATATCGTTGATGATGTGCCAGCAATGAGGGGAACTCAGCCAGAGATTCAAGCCCTGATCGAGCGAGCCTGTCGTTATCCTCCAGGTAGCTTAGAACGTCGTCGAGGGCTAACGCGATTGATTATAGCCATTCAGGGGTCTGGTAAGCTCTGGTGGGAGCGGACACCGTATTACGAGGAAGCATTGCAGCAAACCTGGATTTATCTCTGCCGCAATCTCTGCGAAGCCTGTACGGGAGGGCAATATAATCCAGCACGAGGAGCGGTGACCACCTGGTTGGATGCCTATCTCAAGCGACGGTTGCAGGATTGCCGCATCCAGGAGAGCGAAGATCGCTGCCGCCACTTCCCTCTGAACAGTGCTGGAGAAGAAGGCAAGCCCGAGCCGATCGAGCAGATTGCTTCCCCGTCGGACATTCCTCCTATTCTGGAGGAGACGCTGCATTGGATCGAAACGGATCCTACAGGAGAACTGAGCAGCATTTGTATTCAAGAACGTTCTGAGTTGACCTGTCAGGTCTTGTTGCGGCGACGGTTGCCGCCAGAGACGAGTTGGAAGGAATTGGCAAAGGAATTTAACATTTCAGTGTCAACCCTGGCAAATTTTTACCAGCGCCAGTGTTTGCCCCGTCTGCGAAAATTTGGCGAATCCCAGGGATATCTCTAATAGCAGCCCTACAGAGTAAGCGGAGTCCATTATGGCAAATTATCCGATGCAATACGCCCAATCTTTATCGTTACCGCTGACGCAACTGGCCCTGCAGACAGCGCAGCAATTCGCACAGCAGCAACCTAATCCGCTCAAAGCAGAGCAGGTGTATCTCAATACTCTGGCAGTGTGGATTGCGAACGAATATCTTCAGTTGATGGGAGTGGAGACAAATTTGACGGGCAGCGATAGTTGGAACCCGGTGGTGCGTCTGTTGGCGGATGTGGCTGACCTTGTCCTGGCCACTGGGGAGCGGCTAGAATGCCGACCGGTGCGAGTCAGCGACGGCGATCGCGTAGAAAGCTGTCGGGTACCGCCGGAGGTGTGGGAGGAGCGTCTGGGTTACCTGGCGATCGCGGTCGATGTAGAAGCCAGAATGGGTCGTTTGCTGGGCTTTTCCCAAACAGCAGCGGAGGGCGAGCTATTTCTGGAGCAGCTGCAGCCGTTGGAGCAGTTGTTAGAGGAGTTGGACGCGCGACTGACGGCAGCATCTCAGCCCACTGCCCACCTCAGCCAGTGGTTGCAGGGTCGGGTGGAAGCAGACTGGCAAACGGTGGAATCTTTATCTGGCAATCCTGGTCTGCAGCCATCTTCTTCCAGCAACCTGCCGCAAAACCTGAATCGCTGGTTTGAGGACTTGGACGATCTGCTTGAAGCGGGTTGGCAGAGCGTGGAAGCGTTGTTTGGGCTGCACTCTCCTCCGGCAGTCCAGTTCCGCAGTGGCTCCCAACCCGCGATTGCGCCTCCGTCTCACCCCAGTCCAGGCCGCTTGCAGCAAATTGCCGATGGTGAAGTGCGGCGGGCCAAGTTATTGGATTTTGGTGTGCAGTTGGGTGAGAGCGCGATCGCATTAGCAATTGTGCTGTCCCGTCGCCCGGGCGATCGCGTCAATGTGCGGGTGCAGGTGCATCCCCTGGGCGAATACTTGCCGCCGCAGTTGCAACTGGCCCTGGTCTCAGAGGCGGGGGAAATCCTGCAGTCGGTCACCTCCCGCGGTCAGGATTTATGGATGCAATTGCCTGCCTTCAACGTCCAGCCCAGTACTCAGTTCAGGTTGCAGATCAGCTTGGGCGAGATGCGTTTCTCTGAGACCTTTTCCGTTTAACTGAGCCTGTTTAACTGGGTCTGTTTAATAACGGTTGATGTGCTGTTGGAGGGAGGGAGCATTGATGAGTCAACGAGCGATTGTGGCCTTAGGGCCGGGGACAGTGGGCAAAGGCTTTCCGGCAGTGACGGCACGCTTGGAACACCCCGGCAATGGCTGGATGCAGGTGAACGGTAGCCTGCCTCCTGCCCCAGACATTCCTGCTCTTTACCGCAACTGGCGGCTGCTCTACGAAGCGCTCTATCAGGGTCGCCGCCGATCGGGAATTGAAATAGAGTCCACCAGCATCACTCATTTTTCTGCTAGCGAATTCAGTCAGATCCAGCAGCGCTTGGAGCAGCGACTGAACCAGTGGTTGAGCGCAGAAAGCTTCCAACCGATTGAAACTCAACTGCGCACCCAGCTCGATCCAACTGGCGTCATTTGTCTGGCGATTGAAACTGACGATGGCGATGCCTGGCGCTTGCCCTGGCACTGCTGGGATTTAGTGCGACTGGCGTATCGGCGGGCGGAGATTATCTTCAGCACCTCCACCTATTCTCCGTTACCCGCAGCGCGCTGCCGCCCCAGCAATCCCAACCCGGCAACAGTGAAGCTGCTGGCCATCCTGGGCAACTGTACCGGAATTGATGTCGAGCAAGATCGACAACTGCTGCAGCACTTACCGGGTGTGGCCCTGACCTTGCTGGACGAACCGCAGCGCCGCGTCCTCACCGAGCAACTGTGGGCCAGCGGTTGGGACATCCTCTTCTTTGCCGGACACAGTACCAGTCAGCCGGATGCGACAGGGGGGCGGCTCTACATCAATCAACATCCCCAACACAACAGCCTAACAATGGGGGAATTGCAGGAAGCCTTGCACCAGGCGGTTCAGCAGGGGTTGCAGTTGGCGATCTTCAACTCCTGCGATGGCTTAGGACTGGTGCGCGACCTGGCTGCTGCATCAGTGCCCCTGCCCGTTACCATCGCCATGCGGGAGCCTGTGCCGGATGTGGTGGCCCAGGAATTTCTCAAGTATTTTTTGCGGGCGTTTGCCTATGGCGAACCGTTTTATTGGGCAGTGCGTCAGGCCCGGGAACAGCTCAAGGGAATTGAGGATGAGTATCCGGGTGCCAGCTGGTTGCCAGTGGTGTGCCAGCACCCGGCAGCGGTGCCGCCCGTCTGGCCAGAACTGACGGGTGACATTGCGGTTCCTCAATCCACACCATCGAGACGTCCGCGCCCTCTTCGCCGCTTTTTCAGGCGGCCTGTAGGCATAGCTGTTGTTGTTTTGGGTGCTGCGATCGCAACCTATCCCTTCTGGGGAGTTTGGGCGGCCAGGCAACTCAACGCCCAAGCCATTCAGCAGTACGAGCAAGGTAAATTGCTCGTCGCCAAGCGATATTTCCAATTCGCCACCATGCTCAATCCTTTAGCACCAGAACCGCACTACAACTTAGGATGGTTTTGCGATGAGATCCTGCACGATTTGGACTGCGCCCGTCAGTCATTTTGGCGGGCAGCGCAACGCGGACATCCTGCAGCCTATGCCGAAGCGGCTCGCTCAGAGATTTTGCAGGGGAATCTGGTAGTGGCGTTAAAGGCAATCAAAGCCTGTCTTGAACTGACGCCATCGCCGGGTGTCACCGCGTCTTGTCTGAAAAACCGGGCCTGGGTGCGCCTCCAGACCCACGAACGGATCGATGAAGCGGAACGGGATCTGCGCAGCGCCATTCAGCTGGAACGCGACAGTCCGCATGCTCACTGTCTCCTGGCTCAGGTGCTGGAGGCCCAGGGGCGCGCAGAAGAGGCCAGAGCCTCGTGGAGTGACAGCCAAATGTATGCCAGAGACCAGTACGAAGTTCCAGAACTGGACGAATGTCTTGGCTGGATTCATCAACGTTTGCGATCGCAAGGAGATCTACCATGAGTCAACGATTTCAATGGGGTATGTCATTCGGTATCGGTGTGCTGCTCGTCATGCTCAGCCAGACTAAGCCAACCGTTGCGGCAACGACTCAGCGGCTTGCCACCGGTCAGATTGTGCAGATTGAAGGAGAGGTGAAATTGCTGCGATCGCGCGATCGTGCCCTCATCCCTACCCTGGGGACATCTCTATATGCCAACGACCGGCTGATTGCCGCCAGCGGCGCGCACGTGCAGATTCAATGCACCGACCTCAGCATCCAGACCGTGCCAGCAGGCGCACCGCAAGCCAACCCCTGCCAATCCCAACCGGCAGCGCAAAAGGCGCAGTGCCCGGGACTGATCCAATGTCCCCATCGTGGCGATCGCATTGTTCGTCACGATGCCACCCTGCCCGCCATCATCAGCCCCCGCCGCACCGCCCTGCTCGAGGCCCCGCCCACCCTGCGCTGGCAAGCCGTTGCCGGGGCGAGCCAGTACGCAGTGCTGGTGGAAGATGCCCAGACCCACCGTTCCCTGTGGGAAACACTCACCCCACAAACGTCCATCCCCTATGAGGGTCTCCCCCTGCAACCCGGCAGGAGCTACTGGCTGATCGTAGAAGCCGACACGGGTACCTCCTCGCTGGACGAAACCACCCAGCCCGGTTCCGGGAGTTTGCAATTTCGTCGGCTCTCGGAGTCAGAAACCGATCGCATTCGTCAGGCGGAACAGCGCATTCGCCAACGAGACTGGACGGCAAGCACCAAACGCCTCCTGCTCGCCAACCTCTATACCCGCAATGGCTTGTTTGCTGACGCGATCGCGCAACTGGAAAGCCTGAAACAGCCGACAGAGGCCAACGCCGCTCCCCTCTGTCGCCGTCTGGGGGATCTATACTGGCGCTACCTGGGCGTGGCACCCCAGGCACGAGTGGCGTATGGGCGGGCCGTTGCGATCGCAGATCCTGCCGACCTGGAAGAGCGAGCCGCCGCCTTGCACGGGTTAGCCGAAACCCTGAAAGCCCTCAGACAGGACGACGAAGCCATCGATCGACTCACCGCCGCCCTGAACGCCTATCAAGCAGCAGGCGACCTGGCCAACGTTCAAATCGTAAAGCAGCAATTAAAGCAATGGCAACAGCAGTGAGCGTAATATAGCCAAAGGCAGCAGCAAACTCAAGGCTCTAAAATAGAGCAAACCTGAAACCAACTCGCACTCCTGATGTCCCTTTCCGAACTGATACCCCTGCTCAAACCCCTTTCCTATAAGGACAAACTCCTGCTTCTCCATTACCTGGCAACCGCACTGTTGAAAGACGCCGACTTAGGGCCATTGAACCCTCAAAGCGAAAGGGCCAGCCAGGGGTTACACAATTCATTTGATGCGGCTGCTGTTCTCGCCCAGGCATTGACAGCAGAAACAACAGCGATCGATGATAAGTTATAAGGATAGACAGTTGTATTGTGGCACTTTATAACTATGCTGACTGCTACTGATATCGGAACCTTAGTCACTTGTTCCACTGACCCTACCAACCATCGCCCCATGATTGCAGGGACTCGAACGTCTGTCAGTAGAATCGTCGTGCTCTACAAGCAAGGGGCGAATGCCGAAGAAATTGCCCGTCGTCTGAGCCATCTGAACCTTGCTCAGGTTTATGCAGCTCTCGCTTACTACCATAGCAACCGCGATGAAATAGAGGCAGAGCTAGCAGACGCAGAGGCTGAATATTGGCGATTGGCACAATTGCACAGTCAGAAGACTGAACCGGTCAGCGGATGAGCAAAATACGACTGTATATTGACGAAGACGCAATGGACGAAGACTTTGTCCTCTCTTTGAGGGCGCGAAATGTTGATGTACTGACGGTTGCTGATGTGGGCATGCTCCACAAATCCGATGAAGAACAACTGGATTGGGCAAGAGAAAACGGTCGAGTTATCTTCAGCTTTAACGCCAAAGACTTTTATCAGTTACATACGACATTACTCGCTCAAGAGTTATCCCATGGGGGAATTATTTTAGCTCTACAGCAACGCTATAGCATTGGGGGGCTGATGCGTGGAGTATTGAGATTGATCGACGCCAAATCATCAGAAGCAATGCAAGGTCAAATAGAGTTTCTGAGCGACTGGATTTCGTGAAAGAGCGACGGCTCAAACTCTAACAAAGAGACCCATAATGCCCCTGCCCTGGCTAAAATACAGTATTTCAACTCAATCTTTGCAGAAAACAATACTCTCCATAGGAATGAGAATTTAATAATGTGTCAATCTGTAGGAGGTGCTTCTTGTGGGTATCCTGTCATATCGGGGCAACCACAAGGGATTGCCCCTACGGGATCTTCATTTTATTTAATTCTTGTTCCATCGCAAAGATCCAGCTCTCTGCCATAGAGTAATGCTGCTTCTCCATACATTAATGCCACTCCATAGGAAAGATCTAACTCTTTGCCACAGAGTAATGCCGCTCCTCTATACATCAATACCGCTCCATAAAGAAGATTCGACTCTCTGCCACAGAGTAATGCCACTTCTCTATGCATAAATGCCACTCCATAGATGAATCTAGATTCTCTATTACAAAATAATGCTGTTTCTCTATGCAACAATGTAACCAGCGATTTGTGCGGGCTAACCCTTAGAACGGTTTCATGCTGCTGAAGGATCGTGATGGCGTTTACCCAATCGCCGGGGGGCGTTGCATTCGGGCAAGGAAGTTTGGGTTGGCAATCAAGATCGTCTGCCGAATGCGACGCCCCTACAGGTCATTGCATTCGATTGGGAGATAGCGACAGGGCAATCGTCCAATATGACAACGCGCCACTTAGCCGCCAGGAGTGGCAGGCAGAATGTCGTAGGGTGGGCATTTCCAGCCTGCTGCCGTTTTATCCACTGGCGAGGACTGATGGGAAATAAACCCTGGCCATTCTGGGATCTGCGAGATCGATCGCGATCGCAACAACGAGTTTCAAAATGGCCGGAGTTTACCCACCAACCGAGACTCTCTGCACCGTTCAGATCTGCATAAACCGTAGGATGCGTTAGCGCTAGCGTAACGCATCAAAATACATATCCACGGTGCGTTACGGCTGTCGCCTAACACTGGTCCTTCTGCTCAATTGTATAGCACTACAAACATGAATGAGGACATGACAAAAAGCTCAAAGCTAGATGGAATCAACTTTTCTCCTTCTGCCTTCTGCCCTCTGCCTCCTGCCGTTTGCTACAGTATACAGCGGCGAACTCAAGGCTCTAAAATAGAAACAATCCAAACTCATCAAACCGCTTATGTCCCTTACCGAACTGTTACCCCTGCTCAAAAAACTATCTTCCACGGATAAACTCCTACTCCTGCATTACTTAACCGCTGAACTGTTGCAGGAGTCAAATCTAGTTCCGCTAAACGCTCAAGGCAAATCCACCAATCAAGGTCTGCATGACTCCTTCGAAGCAGCTGCCGTTTTAGCAAAGGCATTGGCAGAAGAAAAAGTAACAACACATATTGGATAAGATGAGATTTGCCTTCACAGAAATAGATCCCGATCTTGGCGCATTAAGTACACTGCCCTATTTGCCAATACTCCTGACTTATCAGCAACACTCTTTGAAGGTGTCAGGATTGCTAGACACTGGTTCTAGTGTCAATGTATTACCCTACTCAACAGGTTTAAGGCTGGGAGCAGTTTGGGAACATCAATGGCTCTCTGTGCCTTTGGGAGGAAATTTGGCCAGGTTTGAAGCACGGGCAGTAGCGATCAAAGCAAAGATCGAGCACTTCCCTTCAGTGGATCTTGCTTTTGCCTGGACAAGAGACAAAAATGCTCCGTTGATTTTGGGACAGATGAATTTCTTTCTCGCATTCGACGTATGCTTCTATCGTTCTGAATTGGCCTTCGAACTCAGCCCCAAACGTATTTAGAACCCCTACCCTGTTTTCTCGTCTCAATGAGTTCAAAAAAGCGCCTCATCAGAGGTAGGAGACTGCCATTGCCGCTTCATCTAGGACGAGTAAGTTGAAGTAACTTCACTTGAAGTAATATTCACATTGCGCGATGGATTGGCAATCTTGCAATTGGGATTTGGGTTGATGAGCGAGAAAAAAACTGTGCCGCTCCATAGAAAAGATCCGGCTTCCTGTCGCAAAGCAATGCCGCTTCTCTATGCAATAATGCCGCTCCATAGAAAAAATCCGACTCTCTGTCACAAAGTAATGCCGCTTCTCTATATCTTAATGCCGCTCCATAAAAAAGATTCGACTCTCTACCATAGATTTATGACGCTTCTCTATGCATCAATGCAGCCAGCGATTTGTGCAAGCTGACCCTTGGAACAGAGCTGAAGACTCGTAGGATGGACAAAGCGAAGCGTGCCCGTCACATGATTTTGCACAGATACTGAACACAGAAAATGCAAACTTCATCTCTTTTGTAAAAAAATTGCCACATTCTGCGAAAAAATTGCCCTCAGTGCTGATAACTCCGTAACGGTCGCGGGCGGCAAAGGTTGAGATCTGCAACATTGAGTAACTCCAATGACTCAGTACGCAATTTTGCAGTATTCTTTTCTCTAAGGGAAAACCCAATCCTGGCCCATGTGCCCAGCGACAAGACAGCACTATTCTGAGGTGAGAGCAATGGGGTGTTTCTATACACAAAGTTCCTGCACAACAACCGCTATCTTTTCGTCCCTGCTGCTGGGCACTCTGCCCCTGGCAGGGGGACTGCTGCCCGCCCAACCCGCCCGCTCCCAGTCCATCACTGCCGCTGCCGATGGCACAGGCACGACCCTGGTCATCAACGGCAACCAGATCGACATTGGCGGCGGCTTCTCCAACGACGGCGGAAACCTGTTCCACAGCTTCCAGCAATTCGGCCTCAAAAGTAGCGAAATCGCCAACTTCCTCGCCCATCCCCAACTGCAAAACATCCTCGGGCGCGTCACGGGCGGCAACGCCTCCATCATCGACGGTCTGATCCAGGTCACCGGCGGCAATCCCAACCTCTATCTGATGAATCCCGCAGGCATTGTCTTCGGCCCCAACGCCAGTCTCAACCTGCCCGCCGCCTTCACCGCCACCACCGCCGACCGCATCGGCTTTGGTAACGGTCACTGGTTCAATGCCCTTGGCTCTAACGATTTCAATACCCTGGTCGGCCCCCCCAACCAGTTCGCCTTCACCGCCCATCAACCCGGCAGCATCGTGAATGCAGGCGATCTGGCCGTCGCTACCGGTGAGAACCTGATGCTCCTCGGCGGCAGCGTCGTCAACACGGGCAGCCTCTCTGCCCCTGGTGGCAACATCACCATCGCCGCCGTCCCCGGCAAACATCGGCTGCACATCAGCCAGGACGGCATGGTGCTCAACCTGGAAATCGAAACCACTGCAGACCCCGCCTCCGCTCCCCCCCTGCCCCCGCCCCTATCCCTACCGGCATTGCTCACCGCCGCCAACGTCGACCATGCCACTGGCGTCACGGTCAACATGGAAGGGGGACTCCAGCTCACGGGATCCACCTTCCCTCTACCCACCACCCCTGGCAGCGCCATTGTCTCAGGCACCCTGGACGCTGCCGCTACCGCAGCCAATCAGTTGGGCGGCCATGCTACCGTTCTGGGCCATCGCATCGTTGCAATCGATATCCAGATTGAGACCGCAGGCACCACCGCCGCAGGCACTGCAGGCGACGTCATATTTCGGGCGGCAGGCGACATCACCCTGGCCTCCTCGAACGACACCCCTCTGACCTTTCAACCCGGCCAGGGCATCATTCGCGTCCAGGCTGATGCTGACGGCGACGACGCTGGATCGGTGTTCGCCAACGGCATAGACCTGATGGCGCCAGGACGGGACCTGACGATCTCTGGAGACAGCATCCAGGTTGGAGCCATTGACACTTCAGTCAATGCGAATGCAGCGGGGCACGGGACTGAGGCGGGCAATATCCTGCTGCAAAGCTCAATCGGTGACATTCTCACCGGAGATTTAGATGCTTCTGTCTCAAACGGTGGCAAGGGGGGCGACATCACCTTGAAGAGTGCAACTGGCCATATTGACACAGGGAACTTAGCTACTTCTACCTTGGGCGGTGGCAAAGGGGGCGACATCACCCTGGAGAGTTCAGACGGCAATATTGACACCGGGGATTTAACCACTGCGGTCATTTCAGGCGATGGCGATAGCGGCAACATCACCCTGGGGAGTTTAACGGGAAACATTACCACCGCCGATATCACTAGCCGCGCTTTCCGACAAGGCAAGGGGGGAGACGTAATGCTCCAGGGAGCTGACATCAGTGCAGGCACGATCGAAACCCTTGCAGGCACGGAAGACAACTGGTCTGTCGCCGGCACGGGCGGCAACATCTCCATCAGCGCCACGGGTGACATTGTCGCGGGCGGGCTGGACTCTCGTACCCCGGGTGGCAATGATGCTGGCGCGATCCATCTCCAAACTGCAGGTGGTAGCATCACGACAAGCGATATCTTTTCTAATTCCAGCTTGGCCCAGGGTGGGGCCATCCAGCTGTCGGTGGCGGGCGGCCCGGGCAACATCATCACGGGCAAGCTGCAATCCTTCTTAAGCGATGGCATCGGAGGAGACATTACCCTGAACACAGAAACGGGAGCGATTCAGGTCGGCGATGTCTGGACTGGGTTACCAAACGGGGGGCCGCCCGGTGAGGCGGGCAATATTGCCCTGACGACCCAGGGGGGCGATATCCGGGCGGGCGACGTCATCGCCAGATCCCATGGCGGCAACGGCGGCACCATTGACCTGCAGGTGCAAAGCGGGTCAGGCCAGATCCAGGTGCAGACTGTAAATAGCGCTTCCCATGACGCCCAGGGGGGCCATATCCATCTCGCCACTGCCGACGGCCGCATCACCACCACGGGCGATTTAGCGGCAGGATCTAATGGCGCTGCGCCAGCGGGCAGCATTGTCATCTCCACCCAGGGGGCCGCGGCCCATGTCCGGCTGGGCAGTATCGCGGCTGGCGCTGGCAAGGGTGGGACTGCAGGCGACATTACCGTGGAGACCGGGGGCGGCAATATCGTTGCCAACGACTTGAATACCAGTTCCGGCGGTAACGATAGCGGCGCGATTAGCCTCACTGCTGGTGGCCCAGGCACCATTACCGTCGGCGATATTGCCTCGGACTCCCACGGGGGCAAGGCTGGGGATGTGGCACTGCGCGTTCAAGGTGGTCAGATCGAAACGGGAAACATCTTTTCAATCTCCCGACAGCACCAGGGGGCAAACGTCACCGCGATCGTTGAGCAGGGCAACGGCGGCATTGACGTGGGGGACATTGATGCTTGGAGCGCCCAGGGCAATGCCAGTGCGGTAGACCTGAGAACGCAAAGCGGCAGTATCCGGGCCGGTGCAATCTCTACCGCATCTGTGAGACAAAATGGCGGCGACGTCACCGCGATCGTTGAACAGGGCAGCGGCGGCATTGACGTGGAGGATATTGATACTGGCAGTGCCCAGGGCAATGCTGGCGGTGTAGACCTGAGAACGCAAAGCGGCAGTATCCGGGTGGGCGCGATCGCGGCTGCATCTGTAATCCAAAATGGTGCAGACGTGACTGTGACCGTTGGTCAGGGCAGCGGCGGCATTGACGTGGGGGCGATCGATACCAGCGGGCGTACAACTAACGGCAAGACAGGCGGGCAGGTCGCTCTGGCGGCACCGGGGGCGATTGTTACCGGTGGCATCGATACTTCTGCTCAAATCGCGGGCGATATTACCGTCAACAGCGGCGATACCATTGACGCCTCTGCGGGCACGCTGTTTGCCATGGGCAGCCACCATGGCGGCACCATCGATCTGGAAGCTGAGAACAACATTGACACGGCCAATATCAATTTTTTGCTCAGCGGCTTTAACGGCGACAGCGGCGATATTCGGATTCGCAGCCGGACGGGCAATGTCAATACCAGTCACGGGGTGCTGGCGGCACCCTCGGCTCGGGGACAGGGCGGCGACATCTCCCTGGCCGCTCCGATTGGCACCGTGACGGCAGGCCAGGTGAATGCAGTATCCCGTCGACAGAGCGGCGGTGCCCTGACCTTTGCGGCCAGCGGTGGCATTACCCTGACGGGGGGAGCGATTGAGACCAACGACAACGGCATTCGCTTCAGCAATCCGGTGACGCTGACGGGGGATGTCGCGGCTATCAGTCACAGGACTGGCAATATCGAGATTCGTGCCCCGATCGACGGTTCCCATCACCTGACCCTGGACGCCGGCACTGGCACGGTGCAGCTGGATGGCACTGTGGGCGCAGCGGTGCCGTTGGCCAGTCTGACGGTGCGGGGACTGCTCGCCACGGCCCAGGCTGAAGGCATTGCAGCGACGGCGATCGGTAACATTACCACGGCAGATATCGGGGCAGCGGGCGGCATTGACCTCACCAGCCAGCAGGGCCATCTCTGGACGGGAGCGCTCGACACCGCTGCAATCGGGCTGGCGGGAGACATTCACCTCTCGGCCCAGGGCGACATTGCCGTCGGCAGCCTCAATGCCCAGAGCCAGACCGATCGAGGCGGCAATATAGTAGCAACAGCGGGACGCTTCTTCCGGGCGACGGAGACTTTCATTGACCAGAATGGCATTGAGGCCAGCCTTTCAACTGCGGGTGGCATTGAAGGGGGCACGGCGATCGTGCGCCACGGCGGCGGCGGTATCGTCCCCTTCAAGATCGGCGATGCGGCCACGAACGGTACCGCTGGAGCCATCAGCCGGGGCCATGGCGCAGCAGAGCAGACTCTCGTGACCGGGCAGCAGTATCTCCATACCCACAAGCAGGATCTGGATCGGATTCAAATTATCTCAGTGCCGCCGGGGAGTCCGCCGTCGTCAATGGCGGTACCGTCTGCGGCTGGGCCGCTGCTGCCTCAACCAGCACCAGAGTCAGGAAACGCTCCTGGAGCCAGTGCGGCTTTACCCTCAAGGAACGATCCCCTGAAAAGTACGGCCCTGCTGATTGGCGATTTGCTGGGCGTCAACACTCAGATCGATCCAGATCCGGCGGGGCACTATGCCGTTCAGTGGGAAGTCCCCGGCAATCCGCTGGAGCTTGAGGTTCCCATACCGCAACAGCCGCTGTTGAACGAACGGTGGCAGGCCAATCGCGCCCCGCGCAGTCAGTTTGTTCATTTGAATCGTCTGGCGCTGGACTTCAGTGCCTTGAACTTTAATTTTTCTAAGAGTCTGGCTCCCCTGGGCGTGGAGGAAGCGGTGACGTTCATCGACCAACTGTTCGAGGCGGAGTTCGAGCAACACGCGGGAGAGAATCTCACCGACAAAACCATCACCCCGGAAAACCTGCGAGAAACGCTCAAGGGGATTGAGGCTCAAACTGGACAGCGGGCTGTCATTATCTATGCCCTGGCCTTGCCGGAACATCTACAGTTGATCCTGGTACTGCCGGAGGGGCCGCCCCGGGTCAAGAGGGTAGCTGCGGCTAAGAGCAAGGTCCTGAACCGGAAGTTGCAGCAGTTTCGTCAGACATTGCACGATGTTGAGGGCGAGGATTATTTGCCCAGCGCTCAGCAGCTCTACGATTGGCTGATCCGTCCCCTGGAAGCAGACCTGGAGAGACTGGAGATCGATACGCTAATTTTTGCCATGGATGCGGGGTTGCGGTTGTTGCCGCTGGCGGCGCTGCATGATGGGGAGCGGTTTCTGGTGGAACGCTATAGTCTGGGGACGGTGCCCAGCGTTAGTTTGACCGATACGCGCTATCAGTCAATCAAGCAAATGCCAGCCCTGGCCATGGGAGCGTCGGAGTTTCCCTATTCCCATCACGTTCCCTTGCCGAACGTGCCTCTGGAGCTGAGGGCAGTGGCCCAGGAGGTCTGGCAGGGGGAAGCGTTTTTGAACGGGCAGTTTACCCTGAAGGCGCTGCGGCAGCGGCGGCAGCAACAACCATTTGGTGTGGTTCACCTGGCCACCCATGCGGCCTTTTCTGTCCCGTCGGGGCAGCGGCCCTATCTGCAATTTTGGGATCGGCCAGTCACCCTGGATGGGCTGCGAACGGCGCAGTGGTATGGGTCGCCGGGGGTGGAGTTGCTGGTGCTGAGCGCTTGCGAGACCGCGGTGGGGAATGCTGACAACGAGCTGGGCTTTGCGGGGCTGGCGGTGCGGGCAGGAGTGAAGTCAGCGCTGGCGAGTCTGTGGAAGGTGAGCGATGCGGGGACGCTGGTGCTGATGACGGCGTTTTACCATCATCTGGGTGAAGAGAAGGTGAAGATTAAGACGGAGGCGCTGCGTCGGGCGCAGCTGGCCATGCTTCAGGGGCAAACCCGGCTGGAAAACGGTCAGCTGGTGGGTACCTGGGGGGCGGTGCCGCTGCCGCCGCATCTGGCCCGCGAAGGCGTGCAGCAGTTGTCTCATCCGTATTACTGGTCGGGTTTTGCCATGATTGGCAGTCCCTGGTGAGACCATTTTGGATTTTATAGCAAAAGGCAGGAGGCAGAGGGCAGGAGGCAGAAGGGAAAGGTTGACTACATTTGGTCTTGAGCTTTTCGTTCTGTCCTAAGCGATATGACTACTGCTATAGATTGGCGATTTTGGCTTGGGAAAAGCCTGACTGGGAAAGCGCTCTGCCAATTTTATTGATTCGAGTCGACCCGACAGACCCAGGGGCGGCACAAGACCGACCCCGACGAACGATCGCCAATCGCGCCTGCAGGAATAGAAATTTGCTGTAGGGGCACCCCTTGTGGGTGCCCTGCTGCCGTCGGAGCGATGCGCGGGTCTCAACCTCGTGGAGGAAACATCGCCAGCAGGTTATCCTAATGTAACGCTATGTAAAGATTGGCGTAATCTTTCCAGCATTGCCTGAGAACTCATTAATGCGCGTAATACAGCCATAGGAGGCATCGCACCATGTATCAGAACATTAAGCGTATTTTCCCGGTTCTGCCTTTAACCCTTGCATCGGCTATGCTGCTGACCCTGAGTGCGCCTGCTCAGGCGTTTCGGCTTGTCTTTGGGGAGGACTTGAGCCGCCTTGACAGTGGCGGTACGATTCCGCTCACCGTTACGCCTGCCGCCTCTGCTGCGGAAGCGTTGTTTTTAGCTGACCTCTCAGATGAGGTGGGGACGGAAGACTTTGAAGGGTTGATGCCCGGCACTGCCAGTCCCCTGACTCTCGACTTTGGCGATGCCGGGATGGCGACGCTGAATGGCAGGGGAGCGGTGAACACCGCGGTTCCAGGTACGGCTCCTAATGGTCGCTATCCGGTTTCTGGGGAAAACTATTGGGAAGCCGTTGCCGGGAGCGAGAGTGTTGACGATTTTTCCATTGCTTTTGAGAGAGATATTGCGGCTTTAGGGTTCTTCGGGGTTGATATTGGTGACTTTGGCGGGCAGTTGTCGCTGATTGTCAATCTGGCCAATGGGGGGACGCAGGTCGTCGAAGTTCCCCATACTATCGGCCTGCCGACGATTTCAACCTCAGGCCGAGAAGTCCCTGACCAGGAGGTTGAAGGTTCCGTTTTATATTTTGGCTTGATTGCAGAGAACCCCAATGAGGTATTTACTGATGTGGTGTTCAATATGATCGATCCTGATACAGGTAGCGGCGTTGTTGAGACATTTGCGTTTGACAACATGACGATTGCGACCCTTTCCCAAGTTGAGGAGTTCTCCGATCCGGTATCCACACCTGAACCTGCATCTTTATTCGGTCTTTTGACTGTGGGGGGACTGGTGATGCGGCAGCTCTTTCAACGCCGGAAAGAGGATTAAAAGCGTTAGTCATCGTCCCGGCTCCTGTTGGCAATGGTTGATTTTTGGGTCAGAACAGGGAAAAAGCCGGGACTCTAACCACAAGCAATCATCCCAAAATTGACCAACGCCGGATCCAATGCCTTTTGTCAGGCTTCCCACAGCGGTATGCAGGGTGGCTAAGCCTTGAAGAAGGTCATCGGGAAAACCTCGATCCAGACTGGATCGGGGTCGAAGTCCATCTGAGGGATAAAGTTTTTTCCTTGGGGAAGATCAAAATATCGATAATTTGAGGATATGCTGCTAGAAGGCTTGCAGTGGATGAACTACGCGGATGAACTACACTGCCTGATTGCCCGCTATTGCCCCCGCCGCCTGCAACGCTGCCACTGCCCCCTCCAGCGCCACCAACCGCTCCAGGATATTGTCAATTAACACCCCATCAATGCGGATCCCATCCGGGTCGATGGACACCTCCCGCTCGCCCTCCAGCGACTGCAGCCGCACCGACGCGCCATCCACCAGCACCCGCGCCCGCTCGTTGCGCCACACTGCCTCGCCATCCTCGTCCGTTTCCACCCCTGCCAGAGATGACAGCGATGCCTTGCCATCCTCGTGCAACAGCAGCCCCGCACTCTGGTTGAGCATCGCCATCGCCCCCTGGCTGAAGAGTTTACCGCCCCCCAACCCCAGGCTGAGCTTACCAAAGGGCGTCTTTATACCCGCCCTCTTGACCCCAGCAAACAGGCGATTGGGCCGCGCCCCCGCCAGCAGCTCGCCCCCTTCCAGGGCCGCCTCGCTGCGGTCGACAAACAGGCGATTTTTCCGATCCGGGTCGGTCAGCTCGCCAAAGTCTGCCTGCAGCTGCAGCACCACCCCCTTTTCCCGCGGCAGCGCCTGTCCCAGCTGCAGCAGCGCTTCCAGGGCCTGGGCCACCAAGGGCGAGAGCTGCTCCACCAGCGGTAAGAGTGCCCCGCGCAGCAGTTCCTGAATTTTGTCCTGAATATCGCCGCCCTCCAACAGACCCTGCAGGCCCTCAAAGCCAGGAATCGATTGGGCCAGCGCTGCCGCCTGCTCGCTGAGGGTGTCGAAGTCTCCAGAGCGAACGGCTGCAACCAGCTCCCCGATCGGTGCCAGGGCCTCCACCAATGGTACCGCCTGCTGCAGGGGGCCGAGGGTCTGGCCGATCAGCCCCTGCTGGATTGTCCCCAACAGCTGGGCCATTGGGGATGCAGTGGTATCTTTCGTCTCAGCAATGGCTTCGATTTGTGCGGTTGAGACCCGCGATCGCAGAGGGGCAGGTAGGGTTTTTGCGATCGCATCCACCTGCTGACGCCGTGCCACTGCCGGATCGATCGGCACCGCTTCCCTCGCGTCCTGTTCCGGCGGACGCACCGGAGCCAGCAGCTCCTCCAGAGAAAACACCGCCTCCTCCAGCCCCAACCGAAACAGGTGGTTCGCGCCCGCATCCGGGGCCAGCACCTCCACCAGGGCCTCCGTCTGCAAACGCGGATCGTAGCTGAGGCCCTCCAGCAGCGACCCCAATGCCTCCACATCCAGTGCCTCCACATCCACCGCACTCAACAGCAGTTTAGCAGACGACATCTCAGCAGACGGCAGCGCGGTAGACCGTTGCGGCGACAACAACCCCAGGGCCGCCCGGGCCAGCTCGCCACCGCTGAGATCCTGTGCCACCAGGTTCTGAATCTGGCTCAGCACCGGCGCAATCGGGCCCAGAGCTTCCACCTGGGGCAGTAACAGCGCCCCCAACTGGGCCGGGTCAAACGACTGCAGCTGTCCCAGGGCCCGCAGTCCACCCGGTAGACTGGCCCCCAGCCCGGCCTGCAGCTGTCCCAGCACCTCGCCCGCCTCGGCAATGGCCCCCTCCAGGAACTCCGCCCCCAGGGGTAAACCCAGCTCATCGGCCAGACTCGATAACCCCGCCAGCAACTGCCGCGCCTGCCCCAGGTGGCCGCCCAGGAACGCCTCCGCCTGCTTTAGTAATCGCGAGATCGGATGGGGCGGGCCGCTCAGCAACGATTGCGTTTCTTTCAACTCCAGCAGCGCATCGTTGGCATTTTCGATCGCCACCTCCCCCGACGCTTTCAACAGCACCTGGGCACCTGCTTTTGAGCGCTGCAGCACCGCGCCCTCTGGATCGAGGTTGACAAAAGCTTCATTGTTGCCCACCTGAGCGTTGCCTGCCCGCGTCAGCTGCAGCCGCGCCCCCGCCTCCGTTTCCAGAGTGCGGTTCCCCTCGCCGCTCACCGCATCGATCGCACCGTGGGGATAGGACTCAATGCGGGACAGGTCGGTATCATTGCGAGCATTGATAACGCCGTTGGGCGTCGCGCTGCCGTAGGTATTTTCAGCCCGGTTGAAGTCCGGGTGGGGCCGGTCCACCCGCGAGGCGACGCAGTCGATAACGATCCAGTTGTTCGAGCGCCCCAGAATCGGCAGCAGCACCACCTGAGTGCCCTCCTTAATCAAGCGATGACTGCCCCCCGGCACCGCATTGGCGGTAAACGATTCCGTCAGCGGGATCCAGCCATCGAGACCATTGGGCAAATCGTTATGGGGGTCGATGGTATCGGCTTTGACCTTCACCCGGCCAATACGCTCCGGATCGTTGACGTTGGTAACAATGCCCAGGACGCAGCCGACGATGACCCCTTGCTTCAGGTGCGGAGCATAGGCGGTGGGGTCTTGGGGATTGAGCAGCGCGTCAAAGGTCATGGTCTTTGCTCGGTCTAATGTGACTTTTATTGCAATCAAAGGATTGCTTTAATCTCAGTATATAAGTTATAATATATACATGTAAGACAGGATTTCCGAGGTCGATTATGGATCGAGAACATTTAGATAAATCCCCCAAGACTCTGGGCGATTCGTCTCCCATGAGCATGGATCGATGGGGAAACGTTATCGGCTACATTAACTACGCGGGCGATAGTCGAGACTACGAGTTCTGCGAGCTCCCGCCCTCAATGAAGAAAGTGATGTTGAGATCGCTGCACTTCTGGTTAGTGCTCAACAGTGCCTGTGCCCTGTACGATGTCGACCCCGATGTCCAGCAAGAGCTGGTACGCTACGCCATGACCCATCCATCCAATCAATAAATTTTACCGCGCCTTGCCAACACTGGCAGGCGTTTCGTTATGGCAGCGTGCCCCCCGCTTCAATCACCAGGGCTGCCAGCACCTCCAGTTTGCGCTCCACTGCCGCAAGTCGCTCCAACTGGCGCTCCACCGCCCGCAATCGTCGGCTCATGGAGCGCACCGAATCAGGATCGGTCATCTTAGCGCAGTCCTTGAGTATGTCCCGCACGAATTCGCTTTCCGTCTTGTTGGCCTCGGCGCAGAGTTCTTGCAGCCGCTGCTTCAATTTGGGCTCGATTTTGGCCGACACAACGACCTTCGGCTCCGATACCCATCTCTTTGCCTGATTCATCGTCTACCCGGTCTACCGCGTCAACCAGGATAGCACTTTAGTTTAGCTGTCAAGCACTCTTCACAAACTGTAAACCGGGTAGACCCGGTAGACCCTTACCCTGTCCCGGCTGTCGGCATTCGAATCGTTCGCAATAGAAGGGGGGTAATTTGCAATAAATCGGTCAAAAAAATGCCCTTCTCACCCCCACAACGCAAAAATCAGGGTTTGAAGCCGATCCATACCCCATAGTAGTGAGCTACTATGGGGTTATTGGAAGAAACAGGCTGAAGCTGAGCATAAATACTCATGAAATTGGTGATTGTTAAGTCATGAAACGTTTGCTTGACAGACGGACTAATTTTCTGAGTGGAATTCAAGTCAAATCTGAATCGTCGATGAAACTGTTGGGGATTAAGTAAAAATGCTCAGAGATTGTTGTTTTGTTAAGTAATGTTGCTTTGACTTGACAAAAGCGGTATCTATTAATCTAGTTAAAATCAAATCTGAGTCGTCATGCAATTTTCTCAAGCTAAGCAATCGTACTTATTGCTATTCAAAGACCGCACGTTGTTAAGTTATGCCAATACCCTTGACAAGTTTGGTGTCGTTCTGAGCGAAACAGAACTGAATGATATCGACCTGGAGACGATCCAGAGCTGGCTGGAGGTACAGCCGGGTGCGGTGACGACGAAGCAGAAATATCTGTCGCACTTGAAGGTGTTTTTCAACTGGGCGCGGGATGAGAATTTCATCGCCCGCAATCCGATTCCCCGGCGCTTCAGAGTGGCGGTCCCGGAAGAGACTCTGGCGGAGCGCATTCTCTCCCGCGAAGAGGTGGAGGCGATGTTGATTCAGGATACAGCAACGACGCCCGCGCTGATTCAACGCAATCGGCTGCTGTTGAAGACGCTGTATCTCACCGGCTTGCGGGTGGGAGAGGTGTGCGCCCTGTGCTGGCGGCACCTGAGCGAGAGCGGCACGTCGGGGCAGTTGAGCGCCTATGGCAAGGGGGGCAAGACGCGGCATATTCTCTTACCGGGGGTGCTGTGGCAGGAGTTGCAGGCGTTTCGCGGTGGGGCGCGACGGGATGCGCCGGTGTTTGGCAGCAAGCGAGGCCGGGCGTTGACGGCAGATCGGGTGTGCGAGATCGTCAAGGATGCGGCGCGGTTGGCGGCGGTGGAGAATGCCGAGGCGGTGGCACCTCACTGGTTGCGCCATAGTTTTGCCAGCCACAGTCTGGATGCGGGGGTGCCGATCCATCTGGTGCAGCGGGATTTGGGTCACGCGAGCGTGGCGACGACGAGCAAGTATCTGCACGCGAGGCCGGGGCAGAGCGTGGGGGAGGCGTTGATTGGGAAGACGGAGGATTGAGGACGGAGGATTGAGGATGGGAGAAAATTGGGTCAGTGCGTTATTGATGCTCTGTCTTTGATGTTGATTCTGTGCTAATGGATGTGGCTGGCTGCTTTTGGGGGACGAATTTTCGTTGCAGTCGATCTGCGGCTTTCTTCAATGCTGCTGCTGCAATTGCTTCCACATCTTCTTCGTCAAAAAAGGGGAAACGTAGCAACTCCTGTCGTAAGAAATCTTTCAGCTTGTCGGGGTCAATGCCACTCCCATAATTCGAGACAAAGTTGAGATAGGCGCCTGCATTGGCTCCCAGATCGGGGCCTGCAGTAATATCGCAGCCTGCTTCGACCCGGAGCGTTTCTTCAACCCACCCTGGAGCAAACATTTGTGCCATCAGGTCAACGGTTGTTCCTGGTTTTGTTGTTGATTCCATTCTCTCTAGCTCCTTAAGCGTCCCCATTCAAAATAAACCAGATCGTCCTGCTCAGGGTCGGGGCCATAGTTGGGCATCCCCAATCTAGCGTAAAAAAGTTCTGCAGTTGACAATGAGTGCAGCCCGACTCTTCCTTCATACCCTAACTCTAAACTGCGCTGCCGTGCGAATATCATCAGCGCTCTGCCCACACCTCTGAAGGCGGGCAAGGGTTGAATGGTTGAGCGATTCCAGGGTGCAGCAGCCAGATATCGTATGTAAATCAGGAGCCTGGAGGGTTCGAGCCAGGAGCGATGTCCGATAGTAGCAATCAACATCAATCCCTGGGTGAGGTCATCGTATTCGATCGCATACATCTCAGCGCCGGGTAAAGCTCCATATACTCGCTCTTTGAAGGCCCAGTCCCAGTACTGGTCTTCTGCACCTGCTTGAATCAGCTGTGATTTCCATATCGTATTGAAATCATTCTGGTGTTTTTGGCGAGCATCGCACAAGATGCCCGCCACAGTTTGATTGTCTTGACCTCGAATCAGGTTAATCGCACGTTGCATTGTTTTTTTTGCAACTTTGTTATCGATCCGCTGTCAATAGCATACACCTGTATTGAACTGGATGGAAAATTGCGGCAGGGATCCGGGTGTGGGGAAGATTGATGGGCTAATACCATTTTAGATTTTAGATTGCCGATTTTGGCTTGAAGAAAGGCTGACTGGGCAGGAATTCTGCCAATTTCATCAATTGCATCTCCAAGGCAAATGGGTATAAGACGATCGTCGCACAAGCGCTCAACACGGATCTTCATGGCAGAGAAGTGAACCCTAAAATAAAGCAGCGGCTAAATACAGCGTAAGCAAGTTCTAGAGCTGCTTTTTGGGGCTTTTGAGCAAACTCAGTCGTATACATAATGTAGGGATCATTATTGCTATGATAAGTGTATTTGAGTTATAGCTAAAATCGTCGTATTTTCGTCTTACCAAACGCTGAAAACCTTTCTGGGAAAGGTTTAAGCTTGTCGTAGGTTTGTCGTAAATCTGAAACTAGCATCTGGCCCAAAGTTAGATCTCACGACGACTACCTCAACTCTCTTTTTTGTTCCTTAACGCCCCAATCTCTCATCTGGTAAGGGTCTCCCCCACTAACAGAGTTTACTACATCCCAGCTTAATTAGGGGTAATTTTTTCCATGAAGATCCGTGCTCAATTGGGGGTGAAGCGACCGGGCAATTCCCCAACACTACCACCCCAAGGCAGTCGCAATCGGTCGGGTGAAGCGTGCCTTGCGCCGCCAACAGTCCCAGCGCCCCGGATCGGGGATGAACTGGCACCCAAGAGGGCGGCGCGAACCTGGAGCGATTTTTTGGGGATTGGCGAAAAAATGGCCAGAATGCTTGCCTGCAGGGGGATACAGCAACAGGCGCTGAAAACAGGTTCGCGCAAACGCGCAACCCCTGATGGAGAAAGGGTCTCGCCAATTTTGACCGCAGCAGATACACTGTTGAAGAGGCCAAAATCCTGGTTTCAAAATAGGTTCGCGCTAAGGGTTGCTGAAACCTCCATAGCATGGGTGTTTCAGATGCCCGCCCTTCCCTACTCGCTAGGGAAACCAACTGAATGGAAACCCGATTGACCAAGGTCATGAAAACACCTGCATCAGCCTTCCCTACTCGCTAGGGAAACCAACTGAATGGAAACACAGGTTGCCCTGCGCCATAGTCCGGGCCGGATAAAGCTTCCCTACTCGCTAGGGAAACCAACTGAATGGAAACTCGCGAATAAAATCGGTTGCATAAATATCATCCGCACTTCCCTACTCGCTAGGGAAACCAACTGAATGGAAACTAACAATAAACTTTGAAACTCATTGATATCAGGTACTTCCCTACTCGCTAGGGAACCCAACTGAATGGAAACAGGTATTCCAACACCTGTTCGCTTGTGCAGTAAAACCTTCCCTACTCGCTAGGGAAATCAACTGAATGACTGCTATCAAGCAAAAGCCCAGACGCGATCGATTGCGTCTGGGCTTTTGTTGGCGCTATTCTGCGGCGGATCTAAGGTTGTATCGTTGCAGACTCTGCCTGGAGACGAATTAGCCCCCACTCATATAGCGATCGCAGCAACGTTTTTTGGGGCGGTTGCCAGATGTTGTTGCAGGCTTGCTGAAGCGCCTGGGTAAAAAGACGCTGGGGGTTGTCCTGGGTCGGGAACCCGTTCTCTGACCAGATCGCCAAAATGTCGCTCTTGGTCAGTGGTTTGGCTTCATGAACGACATCATTGCGCCTGGCACGAATGCAATGGAACAGTTGAGGCCAGGGTTCGGCAGCGGTGAATCCCTGAGACTGACGCCAGGTTTCAATGAAAAGGTGGAAATTTGGCCGTCTGCTGGGGGTAGCTGGTGGGTTGGCCTGGTAGCGAATGGCCAACAAGCGCTCTAAGGTTTGTGCAAATTTGAGAAAAGCGCTGCTGTAATTCCCGCGCTCCAGGAGGCGCTCGATCAGGAAGCTGGATTCCCACGCCTGAGCAAATTCGCGGTTAACCTCTGAATCTGGATTGCTGTTCCCCTGTTGTTGCTGAAGCTGAGCTTGCCAGTTGGCAATTTGCGCTGGCTCCAACGACGGTGTGCTCAACCACCCCTGAAGCTGATTGAGGCATTCGGCAATCTCCCAGTTGGTTGCCCGATCGAGGCAGGTTGCCAGGGCGTACAGGTTGTTGTAGCAATCCTGGTGCGGTGCGAGCCAGATCTTCGCTTCTGAGAAATCACCCCGCTGCCAGGCAGAGAGGACGCGCGATCGCTCCAGGGGCCAGAAGTATTGATTGAGGGAAATGCACTCTTCGGTGCTGGATCGGTTGGCGCTTCTGGTGCCGTTGGGGTGCTGGGTGTAGGGCGGTTCCTGGGGAATGAGGGTGACAACGCGATATTGTCGGGTTAAGCCTGCGGCGCAGATGCCCAATCCTTCGGCGATGGTTGGGGCTGCGCCTTTGTTTTGGATCAGCAATACGACCTCATTGCCCTGATTCTCGGCTTCAGCCAGGGGCGCGAGGGTGGGTGGCAAGATAACGTGCTCCAGCACCCGGCGAATTCCTTCTATGTCGTTGACTGCAATTTCAGGGGCCAGCACCTGCACCTGAATGGCAGGCCAGGTTGCCTGAATTTTACCCGCCATCAACCGGGCCAACCAGAGAGTATCGGCCCGGCGATATCGCCAGGAGACGGTGTCGGGTTGGTCGGTGCCCCAGAGAATGATGTGCTGCAGGCCCGCAGCACTCTGTTGCTCGATCAGGTGATGGTCGAGCAACAGCTCCACCTGACTGAAGCTGAAGTTTTCTTGTGCGTCGTCCAGGCAATGGCGGTAGTAGCGCTTGCCCAGATCGCGGACGCTCCAGAGGAATGTGTCGTTTTCCTCCATATGCTGCCCGCGTTGGATGTCGAGTTCGCGGTACAGCTCGTCGATATGTTGGGGATGGCTGCGATCGCCGTCTGCGCCAAAGCAGCGAACGACGCTGTCCTGGCCGCGCCAGCCCACCTGACGGGTGCCCACGGTGATGATGAGGGTTTTCATGAGATTTGGGGGATTTACGGAATATTGCTGACGCCAATTTTCTCCTCACTGCGTCTCAACGACAGACAGCAATTTCTCCCGCACTGGGTTGGGCAAATCAACGATGGTAAACCGATTTGCAGCATAGAGATAGTCTTCTCCAGAATCGTCAATGACGCGCAAACATCCGGCTGCAGCTGCTTTTTCGTCTGGCAGCACCCGGTACACTTTCCAGGCTACTAAATCTCCTGACGGGTCGCCAGCAATGCAAATGGCAAATTGAAGCTCTGACTCGGTTGTAGGCTGCATCAACTCTAATCCAGGATACGTTTGACTTTCATTTTCTTGCGTCCGATACCATGGGCTTCATACCAATGTAGTTCGGCCTGATAAACCTCACCATTGGGAAATTGTACCAAGCCAGTTCCTTTGAGCTTTCGCCAGCGCCGACCGCCAAATTGTGTTTTGAGTCGGTTGAGTTCTCGAATCGAGAGATTGACAGCAATCGTCTCAATATTCGTCAGATCGCCGATCAGTTCAAAATCGCTCCCCATCCTTTAAGCCTAGCAAGGAAGATTCCTTATAGCAACCACCACAGATGATGAGCATTTTCATAAAGGCCGGATGAGAGTGCAGTTTTTTTGAGAGGTGTGATTCTCCTACGGGGAGGCTACGCCAACGCAATCAACGTTTTCGTACAGGTGGTTGAGGCCGTTGATTGCTGCCCTGAGCAGGCATTGCTCCAAAAACCAGTTTTGCTCGCCCTTGCTGCTTCAGCTGGTTGAGTGTCTTAGCAAAGTGGAGCCGAGCCTTCTGGTCAACACTAATGCCGAAAATTGTCACCACCTGATAAGGAGAAGCATTATCTGGAAAAATCGACTTAATCCAGACAAAAGAAGGAGTTCCCAGCGCCCCGCCGACGTTGACATTACCCGATGTTTGTCCGTTCTTATCCTTGGATTCGCCTTTGAAGTGGTCATCGCCATAGAGCAAATTTAAGGCTGCGCCGCGCACGTCTGGATTGTCTCCGCTCAGTTTCCAATCTTCGACCTGGTCTGGATGTAGCTGATCGCGAGACTGCACCAGCCAGACTTGAGCATGCCGATCCAGAACATCCTGTTTTCGCGGTTTGCGCTGGCCTGGATCGCAAGTATAGCTGCCAAGCGGTCTTTGAACCGCTTCAAATGCTTGCCTGAGCTGCTTGAAGAAACGCTGCCAGACTTCAACCTCATAGCCCAAAGGCATTCCGGCATCGTCAATACTCCAGTGACAGCCTCGTAACCAGCTATTGACGATATGCAATGGACGCCGCGAGCCGCGCCCCACACCTCCCAGATGCGCGGACAATTTTAAAAGCATTCCTGCCAGGTGCAGTACCTTTTTGTCTCTAGCTTCCAGGATAATCTTACCCTCATACAGGTCAGGGGCAGTGCGAGTTGGAGGACTGCAGAGGGCACTAAGGGAGAGTTGCCCCCACTGACTGAGCTTTCCAAAGATTTGGTCTTCTAAGGTCTGGCAGACTGTCGGGCTGTAGAAGCTGAGGGCGACAGCCCGGAACCAGTACCGCAGCAATCCTCGGATCGCTGTGGCCCGAAATTCTGACTGTTTTGGATTGCTGCCATACATACCCTGAGTCCATAGCTCAAAGTTATAGCTCTGGCTATGAAGAAACTGAGGTGTTTGACCCAAGGCACGACCGTAACCGCTGCTGATGCGGGAGCCAATGCCCGTCTTAAGCGCCTCTTCCAACCATGTTTTCACTTTCTGCACGTCATCAGCTGTTCCCATAGTCGCTGGACGCAGGCCAATCAAAATTTTAGGTTGCTTCAGGCTTAACAGGGGATGAGGTTCTGGTTTGTACTCCACCTGGTCATTTTTCCAGTGCCATTGGGGAGTGGCAACATCCACGCTCAGGCAGGGCTGCGTAGGAAAGGCATCTAGAAATTCTACTTTGGCTGCTTTTGCCACTCGGCCATCCAGTATGCCAAAGAGGTCGTTGAGGATATTGTCTTCAGCAACTTTGTGAGTTCTGGCCCAGGCCAAGGTTGCTCCTTTCAGAGTGGAGGCAGGAATATAAGGAATGCCAAACACGGGATGAAACGCGGGCAAGAGCAGCTCGCGAAAGCCCCGGGTGCCGCCAACGCGCAAGCGCCATTGAAAGGCGACGGTGAAGGTGATGCCAGCAGGACCAACCAACAATTCGGTGCGTTGTTTCAGCTGGTCGTAGATGGGTTGGCAGGTTTGTTCTGCCTCGGCAGCTTTCTCTAAAATTGGTTGAGGCAGCTCTTCTTCTTTACGGCCACGGCCAAAGGGCTCAAGATTCAGGGCTTGTAGAGGATTGTTAACTTCCTCAACTTTTAGAGATTTAGGCTTTTGAGTATCGGAAGCTGGAGGGGGGCGACGGGTTGTTGGAATTAGGTCTTCAAGACAGTCCAATTTATTGCAGGGCAATAGTTCTGGAGGCAGTTTCTTCTTCAATTTCTCTATCTGCCCCCGGGCTTTTTTGCCTAAAGTTTTATCCGAAAAGTAGAGCTTCAGTATTCCATCAACATAATCGACAAATACCGACTCTTTAAGGATTTCTCCCAATTTTGAGCCAGTTTTGCCTTCAGCCTCAACAAAGGCATGCCAGGCTGCCGCTGGTGTTTTCTGTTTGCCTCGATCTGTCTTGTGCTTCACTGGTTTTCTGCCTCTCCCAGGATCGTCGCTGCCCAAAAGGCCCATTCTCGCGCTAGTTGAATCGCCAATCGGTTCAAGCCGGTATAGACATGCAAATCCATGTTTAACAGCGTTTTAGGATTGCTTGGAACGAACGTGACTTTACTCAGCCCTTGCAGCTCGTGGAGAAACTGTTGATAGACTTTTCCTTTGTAACGGGTCTCCTTCGATTCGTTTTTGCTGTATTTTTCACCATCCCCGGCCAAGCGATGAAGTCCCCAGGTTGAGAGGTAGGCGGGTAAGCCCTGTACCACTGCACTCGCTTTTTTATGGTTTTCAGGCTTGACGTTTTTTTTCACTGTTTCCAGGCCTGAATAGGCCACCTGGCTGAAATGTCGGACATCTAGTTTGAGCATCTATTGTGCCTCCTGGGTATTATCAACCGGGACTGTTTTGTTTTCAGTCCAACCGCGGCCCAGTCCTTCCAACCCACCAAATTGCAGTCGGTCATTGAGCATCTGTTGCAGGGACTGACGAACCTGAGTCGTCGGTGTGGTATCTTGCACCGGTTTCAATCCCCAGGGAAAGAACAGGATCGTTTCAGAGGGGATTGCCTCTTCTGATCGAAAAGAGCCATCGGCAGCGGTTTTAGTTTCTGTCTTGAGAGCAACTCGCACTTCCCGTTGCAAGCCGGTTTCAACCAGTGAAGCACAGTCCTGGTCGGCCAGGATCGCAAGTTTGCGATTGAGATCGAGCAGGCCGCTGCCGTCGGGAATGGCCTTGAAGCAGTCCCAACAGGCGGCATTGTCTGGGATTGTTTCAATTTCTGCTTTATCTAACACTGCTCCCTGAAGGTAGAGTTGCTGACCTTTCACCGTTGCGATCGCTTTCGTTATTGTTTGAGCAGGCTCCGTTGGTTCTTTGGAAAGGGTTGTTCGCCATTGAACAATCAGCTCTGCTAGCTGGGCGTTTCGCAGCCAGCGGTTCCAACGGCTAAGCCAGAGAGGACAGGTCATCCAGATAAATTGATGGCTGTAGGAAGCAACGGGAAAAAGCAAAAGGGTAGCATCAGCAAACCAAACTTCTCCCTCGGTGGGTTGCTGTCCATCCTTGATGCGTTTGCCTAAGAATGTTCCTGCTTCTTCTGGGTGGAGCGTTTCCAGCACCGAGCGAATCTTACCTCGTAAGGAAGAAGAGGGGATGTAAGGGAATTCTGTTTGGGCTTCGCGGGCAATACCCATCAGGTTCCCAGCTTGGGCGCTGGCCCCAGTGTGTAAGGGGGTGAGTAAATAGCTATAGGTTAAGTAATCCATTATCTTTTTACGGGTTGTTACTTGATTGAGAACGAAATGGCAGCCAGAGCAGTTCGGAGTAGCCCAGCTGTCGCCAGACTGCGGTGCCGTGGGGTTTTCCGTTTACAAGGGGCGGATCGTCTTGAAACAGCTTTTCTGGATGCTCCAGGTAATAGACGCTGCCCGGCGGGGCAGCAAACACCTGGGGCGACGGGATGCTCAGATTCAGGTCTTCAGGGGAATTGTCCCCGGCATAGCGATTGCGGCGGCTGATGGGCACCGGCTTTTCCGTGGCGACGCTGACCAGCGGCCCCGATGTCTGGTTGGGATTAGAGACTGTTGACAATTTCCATTCCCAGGGCCAGGCGCGGCAGAGAGACATCTGATCGCGTGCTGACCCGCCATTGCCGTTAGAGCCGTTGCTGTTGTAGCTATTGCCGTTGTAGCTATTGCCGTTGGAGCCGTTCCGGGTGAGCTGCAGCGATTGCCAGTACTCGAAGACACCGGGCGTTACCAGATAAGCCAGAGAACGGCCCGATGGATCGTCTTTTTTACCCCATTGTTCCTGATAGTTTTTGTCGGAGCGATCTTTGAGCGCCTGCCATTGTCCGTCCAGGGCTTCGCAGCGCTCCAGCAGGGCACGGTGACCTTCGCCGCCCAGATGCAGGGCTACGGCACCCCCGTTCTCCTCAAGTTTCTTCGTCAACTCATTCTGCTGTTCTAGTTCATCCTGCTGTTCCGGTTTATCCTGTTGCTCCAGCCCAATGGCCAAGCTCCAGCCTGACTGCAATCGCACGGCATTCTCCACAAAATAGCCATCGGCCTCTTTCACCTGGCGGGTTCCTGGCTGGAGGGCATTGTGGGGTCGGGTCTCTACCAACCAGGGTTCGGCTTCGCTTTTATCGTGCTCAACATCCGAAATCTGCCACTGCTCGTCTAGAACCCGACTGCAATGGCCCGTTTTCAGATAATCCAGGATGGCATTGAAGGGAAGATATTGACGGTACACTGGCTCCGGTTTGTCCTTGCTGTCTCGATCGATCGCAACGGGCGACTGAGACCAGCGCACCAAGGGCATCGGCTGACTAGGGTCGTTGTGCAGTAGTCCCCGCAAGTGGGAATTTTCGTCCCAATCTAGCGGCATCAGGGGTATTGTTTTGTCGAAGCTGAGGGGACGGGGGAAGTAGAGCTGCTTGGCTCCAGTTTTGTCTTCGCGGCAGAGGAAGGGGCCAGTGAGGTCAAGATCGACCTTGCGGAGCAGTCCGCGCAAGGCTCCGGCGATCGCATGTCCGTTGGGTGGAAAAACGCTCCCGGCCCAGGCCCGTTCCCCTGGCGTAAACGGCTTAGCATCGCGGAACAGCCAAATATCAAGCGGCGTTAAGGTATACCAGAATAAAGTCATAGCTTGAATTGATCATTGATCATTGATAATTGTCAATTGTTAATGGGTCTGACTTCGATGTTGCGGTGGCGGATGAGGAAGGCGGCCAGTTTCAGCCAGTTCTGGATTTCCTCGATCTGGCGATCGATTGGGGTCGTATTCCACAAGGTTGTCAGGAAATGACTCAAGCTGTCGCGGAATTGGGTTTGCGCTGCTTCATCGTTGCTGAAGATCTCCCGGCGGCTGCAGAATGCCTGACTCCAGGCGGGAATTGCCTCTGTGACGGGCGCTGGATGCTGGCTCCACACCTGGGCGGCTTGCTCGAAGAGGGCAGCGGTGAGGGTGGCCTTTTCATCGCCTGGATCGGGGAGCAGCCGTTGCCATCGCTGGAAGGCATCGAATTTGCTGGTGGCCTTGAGGCAGTTACCGTTGGCGTAGAGAACGCGCAGCTGCACAGCGTCTTTTTTGTTGGGTTTTTCAGGCTCGGCCCGGTCGCAGAAATGGTCTTTGGCTTTGTTCTCGGCTTCCCAGAGGTTTTCTAGCGCGATCGCAAGCGGCACTGAATGGTGGGCAATCACCAATCCAAAGCTAATCGTTGCCTTGCTGCCCATGGTAAACAGCGGTCGATTTTCCAGTAAAGGATTGCTGTCCCCCGCTTCCCAGCGCCAGTAATCTCCCTCGCTACAAAATTGGTCTTGGGGATCGTCTGCACCCCGGAAACACTGGCGAATGTCCCAGAGCCAGCGATCCCATTCCCAGAGGTTGGTGTAGGCTAGCACGTCATCGCCGCCGCAATAGATCAGCCGTCCGGCGTAGCGCTCCTCCGTCAGATAGGGAACCAGCTGGTTGGCAAAATCCAGCAGGGCGCGGCTGAGACCGTTGTGGGTGGATGGCCCCATGCGCTTTTTCAGGGCTTTGAAGCCATTGAAAGCAGTCTGCAGCGAGCTGTCTGGCTGGAAGCTGCCGGGAATGTAATCCTCATAGTGCTTAAGCGGCGTGCCCTTGAGCCATTGACTCATGCCGTCGCCATCGCCTGCGGCCAGGACGTACCAGTCGGCGGGATTGTTGTTGGGATAGGCGCTGTCCAGGATCGCTTGAATTTTAATGCGCTCAGTGGTCTTCAAGGCAACGATTTGTTGTTTGAGCGGATCGATCTGATGCTTGGCGTCTTGGGCAAATGCGTGCTGCAATTGTTCGCGCAGATCGTCCAGCTCCTTGGTGTCGAGATCCTCGACCAACCATCCGGCATTGAGCAGGCGGGGATGATGCTTCTTCGGGTTGAATTCGCTATCGTACCAGGGAATGCCCCACTTGCCGCGCATTTCGTCAGCAACAGTCTTAGCCCAGGGACACTGCTGGATAATGGCCTCGCAGACCTGGTTAAAATGGCTGCGACGGTTGCTCGCTGTGTCGCTCTGGGCTTCGCGATACACCTTGAGGTAGCCCGCAACGCCGGAGGTGAGGTCAGGATAGGCGGCAGCAATGGCATCTTCATCCAGGGACAGCACTCCATTCTGCCCCAACACCTTATGCAAAACTCGCTTCAAGGTTTCGCTGGCATTGAGCTGCTCGCGACCGTCGAACAGACCTGCTTGTTTCTGGGTTTGTTCGCGATCGTTCCCCTGACCCAGAGCAAGTTTAGCCGCCTCGCCCCAATACTGACTGGCATTGGTCTCTGTAATCGGCGTGAATTTGCCTTTCTGATTGGGTTGAGGATCGTGGGGATAGACCACAGGGCCAAAGCCGGAAATCGTCGAGCGCGGCCCGAAGGCGGTAGGCAGTTTCCAGACGCGGGCGCTCTTGACGGAACTGAGGCAAAAGCGCAGCTGGTCGAAGAGGTAAGGCCACCAGGAACCGACATTCACCTGTACCGCTTGCTGCTGTCCCTCTTGCCGGGTAGCGACGGCCTGCAGCAGTTGCGTTTCTGCATCGGAAAACAAAGCGTCAGCGGGTTGTCGATCCAGGGCACAGGTGCGATTCTGTTGCTGCAGCCATGACTCCAAATCGGGCGCGGAGCCGTTGACCGTTCGCATCAAGTCTGCTTCTGGATGGCCCAGGGGCAGGGCGCTCCAGTAGGGTTGCCACTGATGGCGCAGCCAGCCGTTCCAGGTGCGGCTCTCGGCTTGCAGCTCGCCCATCCAGCGACGGCGATCGTGCAATTCCTGGTAAACGAGATCGCCCAACTGCAGCCATGCCTGATTCAAAGTCTGGCGCGCCGTTTGCATCGCCGCCTTCACTTTGCCCGCTGGCAGCACCAGGAAAATGACGTTGGGAAAGCCTGCGGTCAGCAACCGTCGCGGCGCGGGCTGCGGAATCCACGGCTCAAACTCGTTCCACTGCTGTCGCAACCAGCAATCGATCAGCGGTTGCCCGAACAGGCTGGGATAAATCAGGCTATCGGGGCCATACTGGTGGGCCAGCCGCCAGCAAATCTTCGCCGACAGATAATGCAGCACCCAGGAGCCAGCCCAAAAATCGCGCATTTTGCGGCTGGCCTTAATCAGCTCCTGCACTGGGGTAAAACTAAAAATCGCCAGGGTGGGGCGATCGCCTGTGGCGTCATCATCGTAGCCCGCCAGCGCACCCGCCAGGGCTGCGCTCAGGCTGGCCGCGCTCCAGCAGGACACGTCGGGCAGCGCGGTGGTGGCCGGACTTAGCAGCAGTGACGGATTGCCCTCAGACACTGCCGCCGGCAGACAGCGCCACAACCACCAGAACTTCCGCTTCAGGTGGTGTTGCTGCTGCTCTGGGGTAGCGGTCGCAGGCAGGGGATGGTCCTGTTCCCATTGGGCAATACGGTCGTCAAGGGTCGAGATGTTGGAGGAGGAGTCGGGTAGCTCTAGTCTGTCCCCAGAGAGCAGGTGACGCACTTCGGTGGCGGGCGGGCAATTTGGTAAGAGATGCAGTAGGGCGCGATCGCTGGCAGCTGCGATCGCGATTGCCCGATCCGTCATTCGATCCGCCATTGTAGAATCCGATGCCTGCCCATCGCTCACCCCCAGACTGCGACACAACCCCTCGATCTTGGCTTGCCAGAACTGTCTCGACACAACCCTCTCCTCAGTGGAACTTGTCTAAACTAGCAGAGACGATTTTAAACGTGCCTTTAATTACAGATTTCCTTAGGATTTGAGGAAAAATCCTGGCTGCTGGTGGACGGAAGCGGGGTTGCAATGGAGGCGCTCAGGGGTCAGGTTTCAAACAAAGAAAGACCCGTACTCCAGAGATCGGGTTCCTTCAAGGAACCCGGTCTCTAGCCTCGCCTGCAGATTTCATTGATTCTTGATTCAACGACTAGGGAAATTTAGCCTGAATGATTCATGAACTATCCCAGAAAGAGCGGGAAGACTGTCGGCGGCAGATGGAACAGGAGCAAGCCTCTGTTTCCATTCAGTTAGTTTCCCAGCGAGTGGGAAGCGGTAGTCAAGTCGATCGTTGAGGGGAACCTTGGCATCGGCAAACTCAGCAATTGAGCAAAGCGCCATTCAATTCAGGTTAAGGCAAGATATCATGTCATTGTGTATCGATCGAGTGCATGCAATTCCTAAGAGGTTAACGGTATGACTGCGATATCCCAGGAGCAAATACCGATCGTCCGTACAGAGCGGGGACTCACCATTGCCGGGACACGCATCACCCTCTACGACGTCATGGACTACCTTGAATCAGGCTGGTCGCCCACCCTGATCCGAGACTGGCTGCCCCTAACCCAGGCACAGCTGGATGCAGCCCTCTCCTATATAGACGCAAACCGCAAAGCGGTAAACGCCGAGTATCAAGCAGTGCTGCAAACGGCCCAGGAGATTCAAGACTACTGGGCAGAAAAGAATCGCCAGCGGCTCGCAACCCTTGCCACCCAGCTGCCAAAACCGGGACAAGAAGAGATTCATGCCAAACTCCAAGCCTGGAAAGCAAAACTTGGGCTAACGCCATGATGATTTTGGTGGATGTCCATCTGGATGGCTACATCGTTTTATTGCAGGGAGCGCTGGCAAATGGGGGATGGCTCGATCTGCTACCGATTCGTTTTGTATCGCTTGAAGACGTTGGCTTAGCAATTGATAGCAGCGATCGGGTCGTGTGGCGATTCGCACAGCAGAATCAAATGATGTTGTTAACAGCAAATCGTCAGATGAAAGGCAAGGATTCTCTAGAGCAGACGATTCGCGAGGAAAATACCTTGACATCGTTTCCCGTTATTACCATTGGCAATGTGAATCGGCTGAGCAATCGAGCCTATCGAGAACAATGTGCAGCCCGTCTTGTAGAGATTCTCATCTACCCTGAAAGCAGCATGGGTGTGGGTCGGATCTTCATTCCTTGAGTTTGTCTGCGAGCAGAAACGGATACCCATTTGACTTGAAGAGGCCATGGATGAAATTGACAGAATGACTGTCCAAATGGGACGCTTGCCCAGTCAGGCTTGCTTCAATCCACAATCGGCACTCTAAACTCCAAAATGGTAGGGTTTCTGGGTTTCCCAGGGAGTGAGAAGCAATTAAAATACTTTTATAGATAGCCCCATAGATAGCCCTTGCTCATCGGAGCGAACACTATGACTGCCCTGCTCCAGACCGACTCCACCTTACCGCGTCTTCCCACGGAGGACGATCTACCCGACACGGACAACCAGCCTGTGGACAACGAACTGCAACTGCTCGTGCCCTTTTTCTTGCAAGCCATCCTGCTGCTCGCTTGGGCCGAGCGCCAGGACTGGTTCATGGGCGTCAACCTCGGTCTCTACCCCGCTCCGCGCCAACCGGCGATCGGCCCCGATGCGTTTCTGGCGTTGGGCGTGGAGCGGGTGCGCCAGGGCAGCAAGCTGCGCAAGAGCTATGTCGTTTGGCAAGAAGGGGTGATGCCCCAGTGGGTGCTGGAAGTGGTCTCCCAAAAGCCAGGGGGCGAATACGAGCGCGACCGGGACCGCCAGAACGGGCAGGGCAAACTATTTCAATATGCTCGCCTGGGGGTGCAATACTACACCATCTACAATCCCAACCATTGGCGGCGAGACGAACGCGACCCCTTCGAAGTCTACCAGCTGGTCAATGGCGTTTACGTGCGGCAACCGGGTAACCCGGTGTGGATGCCAGCGTTGGGCCTGGGTATCGGCACCGGGCAGGGTACCCATAAAGGCTATACGCGGCAGTGGCTCTACTGGTACGACCAGCAGGGCAACCGTTACCCGGCCCCCGAGACTGTCCTGGAACAGGCCAAACAGCAAATGCAACAGGAACGGCAGTTGCGGCTGCAGGCAGAGGTGGAACGTCACCAGGCAGAGCAGCTCAACGCCCAGGCACAACAGCTCAGAGCACAGGCAGAGCAACGGGCCGACCGGGAACAGCAGCTTAGAACCCAGGCAGAGCAACGGGCTGAACGGCTCGCAGAGCAGCTGAGGGCGTTGGGCATCGATCCAGACGCACTAGACTAGACGCTGCCACCGTTGCTTGCGTTTTGAAGACGATTGCCGAAAAGCCCAGAGGAAAGCCTCTGGGCTTTTCGCATTTCCTCCCTGGAGGATAAGCCTCACAGCATTCCCATGACCGCAGGGCACCCACGAGGGGTGCCCCTACGGAACACCCTGTAGATTGCGCGAGCAACGGACCTGTAGCCCACATTTCGCAGGTAGGGTGGAATGGCACTGAAATAAGCCAAATCATGCAGTCAGCTTGGCCTTGAGCACAGAACGAGGCTGACGCATTCGGGGATAATTCTTCGGTCTACGTTTTTTCACTCTCGGTTCAACCCGATTGGGCCGCAAGGGCACAAGCTTTTCTGTAATTACCTGCAGCAGACGATTATAGAGACATTGACGTTGTTTAGCA
>JGI12316J15310_10000329_pt9 | contig 56516 bp, 47 predicted proteins | sample MarCyaLeptolynsp_FD_15310 | JGI IMG/M metagenome (IMG submission 15310) | reverse complement strand
GACAGCGATGTCGCGCCCGGCTGATGGATATACGGTCTTTGACGGTTATGTCGCACCACTGGTGTTGCAACCGATCCTGGGAAATGCGGACTGGAGATATAGCGACTACAAGCCCTTGCACGCCGCCGTCTCGAACGCCTTTGCGATCGGTGGCCGCGTCGATGAGACACGCTGGTCCAACTTCGAGGAAATGATGGAGTACGGCAGGGAGCATCCCGGTGAGCTGCGTTACTCTTCCGGGTCACGGAACAACCTGCCGCACATGGTCATTGCGAAAGTTCTGCAATCCTATGGGGTCGTCGCTCAGAACGTGCCCTATACGCAGGACGGCAATGCGGTGAAGGATCTCAAATCCGGTGTTCTGGATTTTTCGTTCATCAATGTCGGGAACTATATTCAGGACAAATCGGCATTCAACATCATGCTCGTGCTTTCCGAGCTTCCCGGTGCAAAGGCTTCCTATGACGGTGCACCCAGCATTGCGGATCTCGACATAGATCTCGGCCTTTCCGGATTGGCACCGATGGGCTGGACTTGGTGGATCATCCACAAAGACACTCCGGATGAGGTGACTGACAAACTCCGCACCGCCATGGCCGCGGCGATGAAACGGGAAGATGTTCGTGCTGCTATCGAAAAGGTCGGGTTTGTTCCGCTCGATTGGGACCATACCGAATACAACGCGGTTGTCGGTCCCGTGCTCGACCAGCTTTCGGCCATGGGCAACGCCCTTAAGTGGGAAGAAGAAGAACTCAAGAAACTGAACTGAAAGCGACCACGGCGATGACTTCAAAAACGCTGACCCTGCTGGTTGCGGCCTTCTTTGCGATCATCGTCGTGATTGTCTTCCAGCAAATTCATACGTCCATGCACGAACAGGGGATCGCCAGCGGCGGTCCCTACGATAATGCCGCCGCCTATCCAAGGGCGATTGCGATCATCATTTCCGGACTGGTGCTGTTGCAGGTGCTGATGGAGCTGGTGTCCGGCTCCCGGGAAAAGATTCCGCTTTCACCGGCATCGCTCAAAAGGGCTGTCGGCCTGCTCGTCGTTTTCGCCATCTATCTGGGGTGCCTCGGCTGGCTCGGCTATCACCTGACCACCTCACCGATGGTCTTTGCGGTGATGTATATCTGCGGTGCCCGGCAAATCGGAAAGATGCTCGTGGCCGCGCTTGCAATGTCCTTCGGTTTCGCCTTCGTTTTCGAGAGATTTCTCAACGTTGTGCTGCCGGGCGGCGTCTTCAACCTCAACATTCCCTGGTAGGACGCCGATGCTGTTTGAGTCACTTGTTGCCGGATTTCAGCTCTTTCTGACGCCTATGGCCATCGGCCTGACTTTTGTCGGAATTCTCATCGGCCTTTTGGTCGGCGCCATGCCGGGCCTTGGCCCGCTGATGGGCATTATCCTGCTGTTGCCCGTTGCGATCGGACTGCCTCCGCTCGCGGCCATGGGATTTCTGATCGCGATTTTTGTGGGCGGTTCTTGTGGCGGCTCGATATCCGCGATCCTTCTGCGTATCCCGGGAACACCGCTGGCGGCCGCCACCCTGTTCGACGGTTATCCGATGGCTCAGAAAGGACGAGCCGCCGATGCGATCGGTATTGCAATCTCGGCGTCTGCGATTGGTGGGTTGATCGGCGGTGTGGTCTTGATCGTGGCATCGCCGTTGCTCGCAAAATTCGCAAGCGGCTTTGCTCCACCCGAATACGCGATGCTCGCCATAACAGGGCTCTTTGCGATTGCGATCATTTCCGGTGGTTCGCTCGTCAAGGGGCTGATTTCCGGCTGCTTCGGCCTCCTGCTTGCCACCATCGGCACCGATGAGTTTTCGACGGGCTATAGGTTTACATTCGACTCGCACCACATGCTCAACGGCTTCCATATCGTCGCCGTGGTCGTTGGCCTATTTGCGATTTCAGAGATGGTTCACCAGATCGCGGGCAACGGTCTCTTGAAAAAGCCCGACATAAACGTGGAACGTCCCGGCTTCGGATCGTTGTTCAAGACACTGAGGCACTGGATCAACCTGCTTCGATCTTCGGGCATTGGAGTGTTCTTCGGCGCGCTGCCAGGCGCTGGTGGTGTCATCAGTTCGTTCACGTCCTACGCGATAGCGAAGGCCGCCGCCAAACCGGAGGAGCGATATGGTGAGGGTGCCGAAGGCGGCGTTGTGGCGACAGAAAGTGCAAACAATGCAACTGTCGGCGGAACTCTGGTTCCGTCACTGGCGCTCGGTATTCCGGGTGACGCGTCATCGGCGATGTTGCTGGGCGCGCTGCTGATTCTCGGATTTGTTCCCGGGCCGATCCTGTTCGAACAGCAGCCGGAGTTCGTTGGCGGTATTTTTCTTGTCTATATGGCCTCCAACATCTTTCTGCTGATCGCAGGCATCCTTGCGACCCCGTTTTTTGTCTACGTTCTGAGAATTCCGAAGTTCTACCTGATCCCGGTCATTCTCATTCTTTGCTCCATCGGCACCTTTGCACTTCAGGCATCCGTATTCGACCTCATGGTGATGTTCGGCTTCGGTCTGGTCGGCATTCTGTTTCGGGCCGCGAACTTTCCGCTGGCCCCGATCGTGATCGGTATCATCCTGGGTCCGATCCTGGAGAGCAACCTGCGCCGCGCGTTGCTGATTTCCCGGGAAGGTTACTGGATCTTTGTCGACCGGCCTGTCTCCGCAACGCTGGTTGTCGTGAATGTACTTCTCGTGATCGGCGCGCTTGTTTACGCCTACAGGAAGCGGCACAAACTCTTTTCAAGAGCAGAAGAGGCATAGGAACTTGTCTCTTCGGCCTTGCGCCACTGCCGCGCCAGGTCTGCGTAATTCGGCCAAGCTTTACATTTTAACCCGGTGCTTTACGCTGGCTTGCACGACGAGCACCCGCCCAACCCATGCGGCCTCAACACTCACCTCCAGACAGAATTGCGATAGCACCATGACCGAAGCCAAGGCCGGCGACACGGTTCGACTTCACTACAAGGGCACGCTGGATGACGGTTCCGTCTTCGACAGTTCCGAAGGCCGGGAGCCGCTTGAGTTCACCGTCGGATCGGGCCAGATCATTCCGGGCCTCGACCGGGCCATCCCGGGCATGAAGGTCGGAGATGAAAAAACCGTCCGGATCGAAGCCGAGGACGCCTATGGACCGATCAATCTGGAAGCCAGGCAATCGGTCCCCCGCTCCAACATTCCCGACAGTGTTCCGCTGGAGATCGGACTTCAGCTCCAGGCGCAAACGGAAAACGGCCAGACCATGACCGTCACCGTCGCAGAGTTTTCCGATGAGGAAGTCGTGCTGGATGCCAACCATCCACTGGCAGGTCAGGCTCTGACCTTCGAAATCCAGATCACAGGGATCAACTGATCTTAAGCGGAACAGCGGCTGAGCGTCCGCGTTCGCGCGACTAATGCTGACATTTGGGGTCTGGGTTTTTGCAGAAAACTTCGACCTCATCCTGAGGAGCCGCTTAGCGGCGTCTCGAAGGATGGGCGGCAGGCTCAAGTATCCGTGGTATCCTTCGAGACGGACCTCGCGGTCCGCCTCAGGATGAGGCAAGAGGCAATATGGGCTAAGTGATTTTTGGCGCCGCCTAACTAATCGCAAAAAGGTGTCAAGGTCCCGGATCGGGTCTGGGACTGCCAAGAAAAGGATGGTGCAAGTTCGGTGTAGATCCTGACACCGATATGTTTCTCGCCTCGAAAGCCGTTGAAATCGGACTTGCCGAACCTCCGACCTATTCGGCAGGCATCGGTTCAGGATTGCTCGTCTTGTCTTTCACCAGAGTCTCTTCCATGAAGAAGAAATAAATGATTAGGCCCACAGTTGCTGTCGCGGCAAGGCTCAGGAAACCGACTGTGTAGCTGGTGAACTGAACGATATATTCGGCAGCGATATTGCTCAATGACGCGCCAATCCCGACCAACATTGCCAGGACGCCCTGTGCAAAGTTGAACCGCCCGGTGCCTGCGGTGATGTCCGCCAGGACGAGCAGGAAGACCATTGCGAAAATCCCGTTGGCAACACCGTCAAGAGCCTGGATGGCGACAAGCGCGTAGGTGTTGTCGAACTGGCTGAACAGGACGCCCCGGACCGGAAGCACCAGGAAGGCAATGAGAAGCAAGGGTTTTCTGCCCCAGACATCGGCTTTCTTGCCGCAAAAGATCGCCATGACGATCATCACCAGCTGGGCCGCAATCACACAGGCCGCAGTAAACGCGACACCGTGTTCCGCGTCGCTGTTGGACGACAGTTTCTGACTGACCAGCGGCAACATCGACGCGTTTGCGGAATGGAACAGGAAGATGCAGATGGCAAACACCAGAAGCCGCCTGTCTTCAAAGAGGCTCAGGATCCCCTCGGGTGCCTTTGCGCCGGCGTTTTCTTCCGCGACACCGCCTCTTGCGAGATCGTGATCGATCGCATCCTTGTTGATCAAAAGCGCACAGAAAATCATGCCGCAGGCCATTGCCGCGACGAGCCAGAAAACCCCGAGCGCAGACCATGTCAGCGCAAGGATCGCCGCCAGGACGGCCGCAAGCATGTTGCCGGCGTGGTTCCACGCCTGGTTCGCACTCGTCTGCTTGGTGAAATAGGCATGCCCGACCAGCCCCAGCGTAACAGCGGCGATGAGAGGCCCCAGAAAGGCGGAGGCGGATCCGATCAGGATTTGCGCGGTGTAAACGGCGTAGGCGTCGTTGAACGCAAGGATGCCAAGCGTGCTCGCGGCAATTGCTATGGCGCAGCCAATCAGCAGGGTCCGCTTCCAGGTAACGGCATCGACAATCGCACCCGCAGGCGATTGCATCACCACGGTCGCAATGCTTCCAGCGGCCAGGGCAATGCCGATCGCACCCGGGGACCAATGCTGCAGCGACAGGAGATAGATTGCCAGGTAAGGACCGATACCGCCGACAACGTCGCCCGCAAAGAAATTGACGCCAAGCAGCGGTCTGTTCAATTGCATGATTTTCGCCTCAGAACTGAGCTCATGGCATGAGATAAGAAATCGTCATTAATTTTCCATTTAAATACGGCGTGCAATAGAATATCAAATGATCTTTGCCGGAAAACATCGAGTCTGAATTAGATGCCTTTGAGTTTAATTGTATCTATATTTGTCTTTTTCATGATTGCGATCCGCCAATGGTTGCCAGATTGGCTGAAAATCTGGATGATCATGACAATTGGCGCAGTATTTTTGCTGATATCCGGTAATATTTCTCCCACTGAAGCCTTAAACGCCATCGACTGGAACGTGATTGCCTACCTGTTCGGCGTCTTCGCGATCTCGCATGCGTTGTTTGCCTCCGGGATTTCAGAAAAGGTCGGCAACTGGATCTGCGCAGAAAGCCGCTCCATCCCTCAAATACTGCTGTTTTTCATATTGTTCGTCACCGTCGTTTCTGCGGTGCTGACGAACGATGCCGCGGCGGCCATCGGGACACCGATCGCCATCGCAATCGCGGCAAGCCTTCGAATTGCAGCGGCGCTGCCCCTGATCGCTCTTTGTGTGTCCGTCACGGTCGGCAGCATGTTTTCCCCGGTGGGCAACCCGCAGAACCTTCTGATCGTCGCGGACGGGCATTTCAAAAACCCGGTCGGAGTGTTTTTGGAATGGCTCGCCGTGCCGGGTCTGATTTCACTGGCCTTCACGCTTGTCTGGTTCTGGTACTGTTTTGCCAGGACACCGAAGGGAGACGCACCCGAGCACGTTGTACCGGATACGCAGACGACGCGCCGCTGGCCGGCGCTTCTGGCCTCCGGCCTTTTGTGCGTTCTTGTCGTGGCTGACAGTCTTGCGCACGAGACCGGCTGGGTCCCCGACCTGCCTCTCGGCGCTTTGAGTTTGATCGCAGCGGCTCCGCTTTTCGCGTTTTCCTCGCACCGGCTCCAACTGGTGAAAGAAGTTGACTGGCATACGCTGATCTTCTTCGTCTCCATGTTCATCGTGACCGGCGCTGTTTTGAAATCAGGCGCCCTGCAGGAATGGCTCAGTCCCTGGCATGATCAGCTTGGCGAGCCGCTGTTTGTCACTTCGATCGCGTTTTTCGGCAGTCAGGTGTTTTCAAACGTGCCGCTTGTTGAGATCTATCTGAACCTTCTGGAAGACCACAACACGGCAACCCTGATGCTGCTTTCGGGGATTTCCACGCTGGCCGGCAACCTGTTTATCCTGAGCGCGGCCAGCAACGTGATCATCGTGCAGCAAAGTGAGAAGCATGGCGTAACGCCATTCCAGTTCTGGCAATTCACCCGCTACGTCCTGCCGGTCACGATCGTTTCAATTGCCGCGTGCGTCCTCTGGGTCGGCTTTTTGAGGACAATCAGCGGATGAACAACAATTTGGCGTCTACTTTGCGCGAAACCGCCGCAATCTGGTGAGAAGCTCTTCATATTCAATTGCATTTGCCCACATTGTTACCCTATGTAGGTTATTGGTTTTCATACGATCTTGTCGGGAGAAACCCTGTTCATGGCTGTTGATGTTGATGCGCTGGTGGATAGACGGCGGCTGAGGCGCAAAGTGACTTTCTGGCGCGTGGCCACATTCATCGTGATCGCAGGGGCCCTGATAGCGGGACTTGCCTACGCATCCGGCGTATCGGGCCTGTCCAAGCGGTCGGCCCATATCGCGCGCATACCGGTTGAGGGTGTGATCGTTGAAAACCGGAAAACGCTGAAGATGATCGAGAGGATCAGCAAGGCGGACGCAGTCAAAGGGGTGGTCATTTCGATCAACTCCCCGGGCGGCAGCACGACAGGAGGCGAGGCCCTCTATCAGGCGCTGCGCACGCTGGCCGAAAAAAAGCCGGTCGTTGCCGAGATCCGGACGGTCGGAACGTCTGCCGGCTACATGGTCGCCCTTTCCTCCGATCACATTGTCGCGAGGTACAACACGATCACCGGTTCCATCGGTGTGCTGTTCCAGTTCGGCAATCTTGAAAAGCTCCTGGAAACGGTCGGCGTGCAGATGGAAGCGGTCAAGAGCGCGCCTCTCAAAGCCGAGCCCGACTTCTATTCCGAGGCGAGCCCCCAGGCCAGAGCAATGCTGCAATCGCTCGTCAGCGACTCCTACGATTGGTTCGTCGGACTTGTCGCGGAGCGCCGTCAGCTTGAGCCTGCAACGGCAAGATCGCTTGCCGACGGACGTATTCTGACAGGTCACAAAGCACTTGAAGCAAAGCTCATCGATGCCATCGGCGGCGAGGAGAAAGCCGTTGAATGGCTGGAGACGGAAAAGGGGGTGAGCAAGGACCTTCCGGTTGTCACATGGACAACAAACGAAAACCTTGAAGAGCTGCCTTTTTCCTCCCGTGTCTCCCGAGAATTCGGAAAAGGCATCGGATCTGCCCTCATAAACCCGATAAATGACGCTAAGGGGCTGATTCCTCGAGGCCTTACGCTTGACGGGCTCGTGTCCGTTTGGCAGGCTTCTGACGCGGCAGACAATAAACCGTAATCGAGGGGGCTCTTTATGATCAAATCTGAGCTGGTTCAGCATATTGCCGAACAAAATCCGCATCTTTATCAGCGCGACGTTGAAAACATAGTCAATGCGATCCTGGATGAGATCACCGAGGCCCTCATGCGTGGAGACCGGGTCGAGCTGCGTGGCTTCGGCGCATTCTCCGTCAAGAACAGACCGGCGCGCATCGGTCGCAATCCGAGAACCGGGCAGAAGGTGGAAGTTGACGAGAAGTTCGTTCCCTTCTTCAAAACCGGCAAGGAAATGCGTATACGTTTGAATGACGGTGTCGACCACGGCGACGACTGATTCAGACGCGCCTCCGATCGACCCTTTGACTTGACCTTCGCTCCGACACTTCAGGGGAGACCGCAGTGACCCGTTTCATCAAGAATGTGATTTTGTTCGCAATCGCGGTGGTTCTGGTCCCTCTGTCTGTTGCCAACAGACACACGGTCGATCTGGCGCTGAACCCGTTCGACCCGAGCGATCCGCGCTTGACCATTCCCGACATTCCGCTGTTCTGGATCATCTTTGCGAGCCTTGGCGTCGGCATCATCGTCGGAGGGCTGGGCGCATGGGCGAAACAGGGCCGGTGGCGGAAGGAGGCGCGCCTGAAGCGCCGTGAAGCCGACAAGTGGCACAAGGAAGCCGATCAATTGCGCGAAATGAGCAATGCGGCACAGCCAGCATCGAATGTGAAGGGATTGCCCGGTCCGGACAGGCGTTCGGCAGCCTAAGATCAACTGATGCATGCGAATTATTTCCAGCGACGAGATCGATGCATGCCTTGAGGACAGAAACGTCCTTGAAACGCTGCGGCAGGCCTACAGGTCAAACATCGTCGCGCCACCTGCCCCCCATCTTGAAATTCAGCGCCTTGACCAATTGGCCGGCCATCTCACGCTTCAGCCGGCCTGGACGAATTTCGCTGCACTAAACGATGTTTCCCGTGGGTATGTCGGCTGCACCCTCAGTTTGAACCTGCCAGAGAAAAAAAGCGCTGCTTCCAATTTGTATCTGCTGTTTTCCGGAACAGGCGGTCAGCCCATCGCGCTGATTGACGGGATGCGCATGGCTGCGTGGCGAACGGCATGCATGCACGGCCTTGCGGCATCCTATCTCTCACGTGAAGACGCTTCCCGCCTGCTTGTCATCGGTGACGATCTGCGGCTGCCGCGACTGCTCTCTGCCTATGCCGCCGTGCGGAACCTGACCTCGGTTCTGTTTGCAGGCACGTCGGCTGAAATCATGAAAAAGGTCTCGAACCAACCCGCCCTTGCAAATGTCCATCTTGGCGCGACGACAGAAATTCACGCCGCGCAGGAAGGTGCGGATATGATCTGCGTCGCTGGCCCTGACCACGACAATGGCACTTATGATGCCCTGACCTATCTCGACCCGCCGACCGGATGCCACATCGATGTGCTCGATCCCGCTGCTGAATTGTCATCAGAGTTGCTGGACGAAGTCCGCCTGTTCACATCGGACGTTTCAGCACCGCCCAGGGCTGAACTGGAGTGGGCCGCGGACCTTGCCGGACTGGCAAAAGGCAACAAGGCGGGACGCCGGTATTACGGCCAAAGGACCCTTTTCCTCCCAGGTCACCGGACCGGGTTGGCGGACTTTGCTCTAGCAGCACACATTTTTTTGAGGTCCTGAGATCTGGAAGTCGCGCAGACCTTCCCCACATTAGCAAGCACAGAGGGGGAGAATTCGGAAGTGAGATCCAGAATGGACTGCCAAAAACCATAGGCAGCAGAGGATCGGCTCCCTTAACTTGGTTTTGCAAAGGAGCAGAACATGCTGACGACCCTTGCCTACTCGGCAAGCCTTCCAGCAATAGCGATCGGGTTGATTTTTTACGTTTCAGCCACATCGGGGCTTGTGTTTTAGGCCAAACAAAAAGCCGGTTCCTCAGGGAGCCGGCTTTGTTTTTTTGTATTTCAAGATCCGACATACAAAGAACCGGCGTCACCTGCTGGATCCGGTTCAGCCGTCACCACGCTTGGTGTAGCCCGGTAAAGTCCAGCCCCTGAGAATTGCCCCGCCCCGAAGGAAGAACGCAAACGCTGCAGCGACGGCGGCCGCCAAGACCTGCGGCGTACCGAAGCTTGCAAGCAGCACGAAACTGCCGGCACCCGCAAAGGCCGCGCTGACATAGATTTCCGGTTTGACTATGGAGGATGCCTCGCCGGCGATCGTGTCGCGGATGATGCCTCCGAACGTCGCAGTCGCAACACCCATCAGAACTGCAACGAGAACCGTGTCGCCCACCGCCATTGCCTTGGCGGCGCCCATGACGGAATAGGCCGAAATGCCGACAGCATCCGCCCAACGCAGAGGTTTGTTCCGCCGTTCGATCCACTGCGCGAAAAACCAGACAACAACGCTGACGAGAAAACAGACAAGAAGGTAGGCCTCGTTCTCGACCCAAAACACCGGAACACCAAGCAGCAGATCCCGCAAGGTTCCGCCACCGATGCCGGTGACGGTCGCAAAAAACAGAAGCGCGATGAAATCGAGTTGCTTGCGGGAGGCCACAATGCCGCCAGTTGCCGCAAAAACGGCCACGCCAAGATAATCAAGCAACTGCAGCAGCATCGTTGTCTCCAAACGAAAGCCGCCCCAACTTCCGTTGTGAGCGGCTCCGTCGTCTTCAACCCGGCCCTGAAGCCAAAACTAAAGAGTGACCGTCGGTGTGCGTTCCGGTGAACGCAAAGTGCATCAGGCGCTCTTGTCGACGGTCTGGCCGGCGTCTCCATTTCCCTCGCCCTGCGGCTGCGGCGCTTCCTTGGGGCCACCCTTGGAGACACCCACCATCGCGGGACGCAGCACCCGGTCGCCGATGACATACCCGGCCTGAACAACCTGAACGACAGTGTTGTTCGGAACTTCGGTGTTGGGCACTTCAAACATGGCCTGGTGGAAATTCGGATCGAATTTCTGGCCATCCGGTTCCAGCTTGCGTACGCCGTTCTTCTCAAGCTGATTGAGAAGATCACGCTCGATCATCTCGACGCCCTCGATCAGAGCGGCAATGCCCGCATCTGCGTTCTTCCGGTCTTCTTCCGGCAAGGCATCGAGTGCGCGGCGCAGATTGTCGGAGACGGTCAGCATGTCACGGGCAAAGCCGGAAACTGCGTACTGCCTGGCGTCCTTGACTTCTTTCTCGGTCCGCCGGCGCAGGTTTTCCATTTCCGCCATGGCGCGCAAAGCGCGGTCCTTGAGATCGGCGTTTTCGGCAGCCATAACCTCGAACGGATCTATGCCTGCCGCCTCGGCGAAATCCTGCTGTGCGTCAGCGGATTCACCGTCCGGGGTTACGTCCGGAGCCTGTTCCTCCGGGGATTGTTTCTCGTCACTCATTTAAGTTCCGTTTGGCTCAACTGTTTGCGGATGCTTATACGACCGGTTGCGATGAAATCAAAGCAAATCGGCGGATGAGCAGGGTCATCCGCCGGATGCGTTCATATGATACGCAGCCGCGCAGCCGCTTTTAGCGAGATCAGAGGGCGCTCTTGATCCAGTCGGACAACTTGCCTTTCGGAGCTGCGCCAACCTGGGTCGCCATCGGCTCACCATCCTTGAACAGGATCAGCATCGGGATGGAGCGAACGCCATACTTCATGGCCATGTCCTGGTTTTCGTCGATGTTGAGCTTGGTGATTTTCACCTCGCCATTCATCTCCTCGGAAATTTCCTCCAGCGCCGGCGCGATCATTTTACAAGGTCCGCACCATTCAGCCCAGAAGTCAACGACGACCGGACCGTCAGATTTCAGAACTTCGGATTCAAAGGAAGCATCGGTTACTTGAGTGGTAGCCATAACTAGATCTCGTGGTTCGATGTTTCACGTCTACCCGATGTAAACGTGTCAGTTGGCCCGAACGTAGGTAGCGGCAGGCCCGTCGTCAAGCTGAACTGCCGTCAGGTTTCAGTGAAGCAAAGGTCTGCTCAAGAATATCGCCCGGAATCTCCATCAGAGCCGGCACCGCGGTCCACAGCAGGCAGGCGGCAACCTGACGATCAGGATAAATTTGCCGCAGCAATTCCCGATAAACACAAAGCTGAGCCCGGTATTCAAGCGGGACTTCCGCGCTTGTTGCAGGCGGATTGACGTTGGTCTTGTAATCCACAATCAGAATGCGGTCATCTTCCACAAGAAGGCGGTCAATCTGTCCGGAAACTTCAATCTCCGTCCCGTCGCTCGCCCGAATCGTTCCCACCAGTGCGACTTCTGCCTGCGCGTTGCCGCTGAAGAGCGGCGCGAAAGCTGCCGATTGCAGGATGGATCCGACCTCTTCCAGAAGGGTTTTCTTGTAGGACAGGAAGTCTGGCTTCAGCGCGTGGTCGAGAAACCTCTCGGCAGCAGCAAGACGGTCCTCACCATGAAGGTCCGGCAACAGTTCCAGCAGCCTGTGAGCCAGACGTCCGCGCTCGAGCGGCCAGGAGGCCGGCTGCACGTTCGCCAGCAAACGGGACGTCACCGGAGGCGGGAGTGTTCCGTCCTTTTCCTCCATTTCCTCAAACACCTTCGAGGGCTGCAAGCGTTTCTTCTTCGGCAGGGGCGCAACCGTTTCGATCAGCCAATCCGGCAAATCCCCCTGGTTTTCATCCGGTTTTGTTTCTGCCGCTGCACTGCCGGGAGTGATGCCGGCTCCCGGATGCTGGTCGCTCTTTTGCCAGCGCCAGCCAACGACGTCGCCGGTCTCGTCATGCAGTTCCCGTGCATCCGGTTTCAGCGCCCGCTCGACGAGCGAATACCAGCATTCCTCATGAGCACCGCGCTTGGGTTCCCAGCCGCAAACGATCAGTCGGTCCTCCGCGCGCGTCAACGCAACATAGAGCAGACGCCTATATTCTTCTGCCTGTGCATCACGCAAGTCTTCCACTGCGGCGTCATGCCAAGCCGTGCGCTCTGCCTTTGGCGGCAGCCAGACAAGCGCTGGCGGAAGAAGATCGTTTTCAAGGCGTTCGCGCGGAAGGAAGGACGGGTCGTGAATGGCACTGACCGGCGGCGCTCCCGGATCGACAAGGACAACAATCCTGGCTTCAAGACCCTTTGACCCATGGACGGTCATGATCCTGACCATGCCCTTGGTGTTGGTCAGCTCACGCTTGATTTCCGTCGGAGCGGCTGCCATCCAGGCCAGAAAGCCCTCAAGTCCCGGTGTCCCGGTTTGCTCATAGGCAATCGTCAGAGACAGAAATTCATCGAGAACATCGTCCACTTCAACTCCCAGCCGGGCCCGGAAAGCCTTGCGGCCACCGTCGGCTCCCAAGAGGCGGGCATAGAACTCGTAAGGGGGCACAAAGTCAGCCCGCGCCCGCCAGTCTTCAAGCCGCTCGCGCACAGCGCGCCAGCTTTCCGACATTTCAGATCGCTTGACCAGCATCTGCCAAAGCGTGCCCGGCCGCGCCTTGTCAGGCGTTTCCCGGGCTATGTCCAAAAGGGCTTCATCGCGGAGATTGAACAGAGGGCTCTTCAGAACGGCGGCCAGCGACAGGTCATCTTCCGGCAACAGCATGAACCGTCCGAGCGCTGCAAGATCCTTGACGGCAATATGGTCGGTAAGCACTAGCCGGTCGCTGCCGGCGGCTGGAATATCCAGCTCTTTCAGTTCGCGATTGAGCGCGTCGACAAAGGGTCCCCGCTTGCGCACCAGGATCATCACGTCCCCCGGGTCGGCTTCGCCTTCCCGCATCCAGACGGCAATTTCTTCTGCAATCCTTCTGGCGACCTTCTGCATCGGGCTGGCTGATCCAACGTGATCGATCGGAAGGCGCCAATCCTCCGGTTCCTCAACTTCCTCCTCCGCTTCCAGTGGCCACAAATCGACAATACCCGGGTCGCGCCGAATGGCTTCGTGTACCGGCGCGCTGACGTCTTGCGATAAGCCGCGATGCGCTGCCTCATCCTGAAAGACCCTGTCGACCGCCCCCAAGACATCCGGGGTCGAGCGGAATGAAAGCTGCAAATTGACGGAATGAAATTCCTGTTCCGCCGCTTCCGCCTGTTTTGAAAAGGCGCGCCGCATCGCATCGAAATAGGCAGGCACCGCGCCCTGGAAGGAATAGATAGACTGCTTCTCGTCTCCGACCGCAAAAAGCGTTCGGACCCGCTCATGAGCGCCGGCTCCGACGAAAAATTCGGAGGCAAGCGATGTCACGACTTCCCACTGCCGCGGGCTCGTGTCCTGGGCCTCGTCGACGAGAATATGATCGAGGCCCTGATCGAGCTTGTACTGGACCCATTGGGCTGCATCGGATTTTTGAAGGAGCGTCGCCGTCTTGACGACAAGATCCTCGAAATCCAGAAACCCGCGCGCCGTCTTCGCGCGCTCGTAGTGCCGGATCACCGCGTCGGCAAGCCGAAGCAGCGACGCGGTCCCTTCATAGGTGACGATCTTCCGGCGCTCGTCCAAAAGCCCAAGCAACCGGCGTTGTTCAGCTGCGAGCGCCTCCGCGATGTCCGGGAAATCCGCCGCAAGTTTCTTGGTGGTGAGCGCCTTGCGCGGATCCAGTTTCGACGTCAGAAAAATCGGCAGCCAGGCATTGCGGAAAAAATCCGAATCTTCATGACGGATTGCCTCAACGAGTGCATCGGCACGAGCCTGATCGGTCTTTGCTCCCGTCTTCAAGGCTTCTGAATAACTCAGGCAGATTGCCGGATCGAGCGGGCACTCTGCTCGGAAACGCTGATCGAATGCAGTTAGACGGTCATCTGGATCGACCTCCAACAGGCCAGCCAGCTCAATGAGAGCATCATGCAGACCACCGGCATCCACAGTCCACCGGCGGAAGGCGTCACGGTTCTGGATAAGCTCCTCAAGTGCCTTTTGCGCCCCGCCATCGCTCATCAGATCGATGACGGAGGCAAGCGCATGGCCGAGCGGACTATCCGGCTCAACCTCAGCCTTGTGCAGGACACTGCCCCGTGCTTCGGCCATGAGTTCACCTGCAACGCGATCATCGAGCACGGCAAAGTGTCCGGCGACATTCGCCTCCAGCGGAAACTGATGCAGCAGCGCCTCGCAGAAGCCGTGGATGGTCTGGATCTTAAGACCGCCCGGCGTTTCCAGAGCCCGCGCGAAAAGGCGCCTTGCCATCGCAAGCCGTGCCGCATCCGGCCTGCGCCCCTCGATTTCCTGGAGTTCGGCAGCCAGCTTCTCGTCAGCCATCGTCACCCAGGTGCCAAGGATCTGGAAGACGCGCGTTGCCATTTCGGCGGCAGCCGCCTTGGTGAAGGTGAGCGCCAGAATGCGGCCCGGGTCGGTACCGTCAAGCAAAAGCCGCACGACCCGGCGCGACAAGACGAAGGTCTTGCCGGACCCTGCGTTGGCACTCACCCAGGCCGACGCTTTCGGGCGCGATGCCAGATCCTGACGTTTCCTGGTAAGTTCGGGGATCTGCAGCCCGCTCATGCCGGGTCCTCGCTTCCGAGCGCCCATTCTTGCGCCCGCGCGAGATGATCATAATCGCCGTCCATTGCCCGGCCGCGCAGAACCCGGGCGCGCGACAGATACCCGGTGTCCTGGCTGGCATAGTGGGCAATGAGCTGCTCGAGCCGCTTCCAGGCATCCTCGATCAGATTTTCAAGCGGGGTTTCTTTCGGATTGCGGGGAACGGGAACGGCATCTCCTTTCAAATGCAGATACAGCAACTCTGTGACCGGCCGGTCCGATTGAACGTCCTTGAAGCCTTTGCGGGCAATCATCGCCGCTTCGAGCGGCAATTGCGGCGACAACAGCGCGTCAACCTGCTTTTGGGATGGGACCTGACCGGTCTTGTAGTCAATCACCGACAGGCCGCCGTCCTTCAGGACGTCAATGCGGTCGGCCCTGCCGCGCAGCCGGAAGTCGAGGTCAGGCAGTTTGAGATCGACGCCGCCGCCGATTTCAAGGAAACGGTTTTCAATCTCCTTCGAACGCTTTTCTTCAAATGCGACAAATCCCGCCGCGACCTTCTGAAAGCGGGGCCACCAAAGAGCCCGGATCGCAGGAAACGCATCAAGCGGTTCGAACAGCTCTTCGCCAATTTCAATCAGGGCCTCTTGCGCCGTATCATCAAAGGGACCGGTCCAGGCCGTCAGAAAACGGGCGAGCGCATCGTGAATGAGGTTCCCCTTGTCGGCAGCGCCCGGTTCGCCGCCAATCGGATCAACGGGCTGAAGTTCAAGAACATGGCGCGCGTATATGGCGTAAGGATCGCGGATCAGCCGCTCGATTTCCGTGATCGACAAGGAGGCCGGACGCGCCATCAGAGGTGGCCTCGGGCTGGGCCTTGGAGCGGGCGTAACCGGACCGGACGGGCGATCGAGGAGACTGGCCAGACTTCCATAAACCGTCCCCCGCTGCTCCATTTCGCGCGTCACGTCCGGACCAGCCAGTGTCGTCAGTCTCTGCAGCCACCTGGAAGCAACAGTGGGTGCTCCGTCGGTGCGCGCAGCACGCGACAACAGAACACGGCTCGCCCCCATGCCTTGCGCAAAATCATGCGCTGCTGCGCCCAGCCGGCGCTCCGGAGGCTCGAGCCCGATGTCGCGTTTCATGGGCCGGTTCAGCCAGGGGTCATTTCGGGTTCTTTGCGGCCAGATGCCTTCATTGAGCCCACCCAACACAGCGAAGTCGAAAGTTTGAAGCCGCGCTTCCATGGGGCCGAGGATCTGGACCCTGGGATCGCCCGGCAACCGCCGGCGCACAGCCTGCCCCGCCATCAGAGCGGGAAGAACAGAGGGCCATTCGCCCGGAGGGATTTCTAATCCGCTTGCATCGGCTTCCAGGAGACCTGCAAAAAACTGTGCCAGCGCGTCGCCCGCCTCAGCCGCATAAAGTTCGTCATAAGACGCGGCGTCGTCTGTCGCCACGGCCTGCATGACCGCGACTTGCCGCCGCGCCAACTCGGTCACCGAAACCGCATCCGCCGTCTCGGAAAGGTCTTCCAGGGGGGCAAGCGCCGCACTGAGCCTCTCGACGAGATTGGCGATGACATCCCAGTCCGCTTCGTGAACCTTTTTCCAGCGCGGTGTGTGCGCCTTGCCGGCTTCACGCCGGCTGGCCTCAACCGCTGCCATAAGGCCGGCCGTTCCGGGTCTTGCGCGCGGTCCGCGCACGACGCCCCGTTCCAGCGCGCGGGCGGCGGACCGTATGTCCTTGAAAGGCAGGCCGAGCCGGGCAAGCGGATGTTTCAGCAGTGCCAGCAGATCAATCGGGTCGCAGCCGTTCAGGGCCAGTTTCGCCGTAAGTAATGTCAGGACGGCAGGCGCTGTCTGGTCGAGCGGACGGCCTGCGCTGTCATCCACCTGGATGTTCCAGCGCAACAGTTCGGCAGCAACGCGCCGGGTCAGCATCCTGTCCGGGGAAATCAGCGCCGCGGTTTCACCGCGATTGATGGTCTCGCGCAATGCAATTGCGACGCTCAAGGCTTCATCGGCTTCGTTGCGCGCTACGAGAACCGACACATTCTGGAGCGCGCCTTCACGCTCTTCAGATGGGGTTTTCGAAAGATATGCAGTCCAGCCGTCGGATGTATCAGCAGGCCTCAGAGCTTCGGATACCAGCTTTTCCCGTGCCAGATTGTCCCGGACCGGCTCCTTGCCAAGGCGCTGAACGTCCGTACGCGACGCACCGAGACGATCCAGAAGTTGTTTCAGGGAGTATTGCGGATGCGAGGGAAGTGTGGAATTGCCTTGAGCGGTCTTTGCGTGGGTTTTTGAGTCGAACCCCGGCCCCCGTTGCCCGAGTGACATCCAAGACCTGTCGTCGAGGTGGTGGTCAAGTCCCGGCAGAACAATCACACCTCGGTCTAACTCACTCACAACTTTCAAAAGCGCTGCAGTTGCGGGAACCGAGCCCGTGACACCCGCCACGATAACCGGGCCGCGCGGGACGGTTTGAGCGAGCCGCTGCGCTTCCCTGCGGATCAGGGCAGACCGGCGCGCCTTGGGATCCATCTGACCCCGTTCAGCAAGATGGGCTGGCCATGCCTCTTGCACGATCTTCAGAAAATCCAGCGTGATCTGCCAGTAGCGTGCAAAGTCTTCCGGAACCAGCGAGGTCAGCTCCGTCCAGTCCGCTTCCTCGGTTTCAATCTCATCCATCAGGCCCAGCAGGTCGGCCGCAAGCCAGGTCGCATCGGCGGTAGAAGCCGGAACCCCCAGAGGTTCATCGGAGTGGAGGCTCAGGGCCTCGCGTCGCAAGGACCCTTTCCAGGCCTTGACGAGCCGCGTCATGGCCAGATGACGCTCAAGCAACGGCATTGCCGGCGGCAAGGGTTCCAGATCAGATTGAGCCGCGAGGCTCTGAAGGTCTTCGTCCGCGTCGCCGACCGGCCTGATTGCCGGCAGAAGAACAGGCGTTCCGCCAAATTTTTCCTGAAATACCTGCGGAAGCAGGCGGGCAGACCGGCGCGTCGGCAGATAGAGCGTTACGGAGGGCAAGAGGTGTGGATCGTCCAGCGGCCGGAAGCCCGGCACGAGGGTCCCTTCAACAAGTGCATCAACAAGCGTTTCAAGAAAGGGAACGGACGGCGGTATGGAAAAGAGGCGCGTGCGTTCTTTCATCTTTTGCTTATGCTGCACTTTCGCGAACCGCATATTCTGCAGCTCGGATCGCGTCCGGCGTGCCGATATGCAGCCACACCCCTTCCATCTGAACCCCGAAGAGCCTGCCGTTCTCGATCGCCTTGTCAAACAGGATATTCATGGAAAACGGACCGTCCGGCGCACCTTCAAAGAAGCGCGGATGCAGGATAGCTGCGCCTGCATAGGCGAATGGCGTGACACCTTTTTCCAGTCGTCGCGTCAGGCTGCCATCGCGTGCCATCTCGAAGTCACCCCGACCGGAATAACCGACCGACTTCACGGTTTCGGCAACCAGAAGCAGCGCATCCATTCGGGTTTCGTCCCATGCGTCGATCATATGCTCCAGGTTCGGCTTGACGCCTTCGATCCAGTAACAAGTGTCGGCGTTCAACTGGAAAAACGGTTCGTCACCCAAAAGGGGCAGCGCTTTCTTGATGCCACCGCCAGTTTCAAGCAACTGGTCACGTTCATCCGAAATGAGGATCTCCATATCCGTGCGGCGGCGTGCATGGACTTCAACGAGATCGGCCAGGTAATGCACATTGACAACGCAGGTGCTGACGCCGGCTGCAGACAGGCGGTCCATTCCATGGTCAATCAGCGCCTGACCGTTGACCTCGATTAGAGGCTTGGGTGTGGTTGCAGTCAAAGGGCGCATGCGCTTGCCGAGGCCGGCAGCCAAGATCATTGCTTTTGAAGGGCGAAACCGCGTGTCATTCATGCTGTCACTCAAATGATTGCGCCCGGTGCGACTCGTCTAGAGTCATATCACCGGAAACGTTCATACCAGTCTTTCAAATCCGACATTCCCTGCCTGTCAAGCACACGGTCGAGATAGCCTAGCATACGGGGCAAATGGTTCAAATAAGCCGGCTTAGCATCCCGTCGCGCAAGCCTGACGAAGATCCCCAGGATCTTCGAAACGCGTTGCGCGGCCATGACCGCGTAGGCTTTTTCAAACCTGATTACGTCAAATTCCGACAACTGTTTCTGTCTCAGAGTGACATAAGCATCGTAAAGCCCGGATTCCAGTTCAACGCTAATCTCAGTGCGTGCGTCGAGCAGAAGGGAGGCAACGTCATAGGCAACCGGGCCGATGACGGTGTCCTGCAAGTCGATCAGCCCGATCCGGTCCGTTCCGGCCGCCCCTTCCTGCCACAACAGATTGGGGGAATGGAAGTCGCGCAGAACCCACCCTCTTTGCGCGTCCGAAATCTCCTCAAGGTATCGCCACCAGAGCGTTTCGAACTCCGACCGCAGTGCGGCATCGACACTTTCCCCAGAGACTTCCGGCACATACCAGTCCAGAAAAAGCGAGGCTTCTGCAATCAGCGCTTCGTTGGAATAAGGGAGCACGCGGTAGTTCCCGCCTTGCTTTAGCGAAACTATTTCCGGCCAGCTCTCTCCGTGCAGCTTTGCCAGGACCTCAACCGCGGCGTGATACCGTTCAGGGACTGGCTGACCATCAACCACGACGGTGTCGTTTCCGAGGTCTTCGGACAGCACCAATCCTTTTTCGAGGTCTGCGGCAAGGGTTTCCGGCGCCCTGATCCCTCGGCCTCGTAGCTCCGATCCGATCGCAAGGACTGAGCGGCAGTCTTCGGCGAGGTGAACCCGCGCCATATAGGCCCGGACGTCGTCCGAGACGGCGCCTTCGCGAAATGGCCAGCGCATCAAGACTGACGATCCGGACTTGGTTTCAACGCTTTCGAACGTACGCAGTGAAGCGTCGCCGGCAAGAAAACGCCTCTCGGCAGACCCGAACCCGGCGCCGACAAGGAAATCACGAACTTCACGTGTCTGACGAACACGATCTTCCCAAGTCGGGCATTCCGAATGAAAATCGAACTGCCGTTTGCCCAACTCCTCAAAGGGCTGCGTAATCTGGATCCAAAGCGCGTCAGCAGGCAGCAGCTCTTCAGCGTTTTCGGGCCATTCGATCAGGACGGCACCTGTTTCCACAAGGTCCTGCAGGCCAAGTTCCTCAAGTTCTTCCGGTTCTTCAAGACGATAGAGATCGAAATGCGCCAGATCGAAGCGGGAAAACTCGTAGGGCTGAACCAGCGTGAACGTTGGACTTGGAACTTCCAGCTCCAGATCGTCGGCGAAGGTGCGGATCAACGCGCGGGCAAACGTGGATTTTCCTGCGCCGAGATCTCCTGAAAGGCAGATCACATCACCGCGCTTGACGATCATGGCGATGTCGTCGGCAAGCTGGCGGGTTTCCGCTTCGGCGGAGATTTCCAGTGTCAGAAAAGACGCAGGGAACTGCCGCAGCCGGTGATCTGCCATGGGCGGTCCTGTCGTTATTCGGCGGCAACCAGATCCGACCGTTCAGGACGGGCCGGGAAAACGCAGGTGACCGTTGTGCCCTTGCCTTCCGCAGAGTCGATGTCGACCGTGCCGCCGTGAAGCTCCACAAAGCTCTTTACGATGGCAAGCCCCAGACCTGCACCCTGCCGCCGGCTTCCGGTGTCGTGACCGACAAACCGGTTGAACACCTGGGTCAGTATTTCGGCAGGAATACCGTAGCCGTGATCCTGCACGACAAAGGTGACCTTGTCGCTGTCGCGTTTGCAACTGACGTCGACAACACCGTTTTCTTCCGAGTAACGGACGGCATTGGCAATGAGATTGAAGAGGACCTGACGGAGCCGTTTTTCATCAGCAACCATGACACCGATATCTTCCGGCACGTGCGTCCTGAGATTGATCTCGGCTTCGGCAATCCTGTCCTTAAGGCCTTCGACAGCCTGCGAGACCGTCGTCGCCACATCGACCTCGCCAAGATCCAACTCCATGATACCGGCATCGAGCGTCGCCAGATCGAGAATGTCGTTGATGATGGCAAGCAACGCCGAGGAGGAGGACTGGATGTATTCGGCGTATTCGCCCTGCTTGTCGGAAAGCTCGCCGAATTTCGGATCGGCCAGCAGCTGCGCGAACCCGATGATGTTGGTCAAAGGCGAGCGCAATTCATAGGAGACGTGCTGAATGAAGGCGTTCTTGATCTGGTCGGCCTGCTGCAGCGCCTCGTTTTTCTCAAGCAGCGCGCGCTCGACATTCACGCTGTCCGTGACATCGACGAAGGTGACGAGCGTTCCGCCGTCCGGCAGGGGAACGGTGGCGTAGTCGACGACATCGCCATTGTGGCGCTCAAGACGGCTGACATTGTGCGTGCGATTGTCGAGCAACCCGGTGACATTGCCCGCAAGCTGTTCCCAGGCTGATTTCTCGGTTTCGCTGAGCGTGCAGGCGGACACGACCTCATTCACGTGCGGCAACTCGGAGAGCTGCTCTTCCTCAAGCTTCCAGATACGGCCGAAGGCGGGGTTCCAGAGGCGCAAGCGGCCGTCGGACCCGAACACGGCCACGGCTTCCGAGAGGTTGTCCAGCGTTTCGCCCTGAACGCGCGCCAGCGCGTTGTACCGGCTTTCCAGATCGAGCCGCTCGGTGAAGTTTTCGTAGATGTAAGTGACACCGCCCTGGGGATGCGGGTTGGCAATCACACGCAGGGTTCGGCCATCGGGAAGGTGCCACCAGCTTTCGCGCGCTTCCAGGGACTGATAGCTCTCCAGCATCTTGTTGCGCCAGACGCGGTAATCCGCCTGTTCAGGCAGCTTTCTCGTGGCGCGCAGCGCATCCAGGACGGCACCGTCTTCCGGTCGGCTTTCGAGAAAAGCGTCGTCCAGATCCCAGAGCTGGCGAAAAGCGGCATTGTGGAACTGCAGCTTACGGTCGCTGCCATAGATGGCAACGGCTGCAGCGAGCTGGTCAAGCGTTCGCCCGTGGAATTCCTCCGCACGGCCGAGTTCCTTTTTCGCCTTTTCAAGGTCACTGATGTCAACGGCAATGCCGGCACCGCCGACACTCGCGTTGACATCAGTGACTTCAAAGACCCTGCGATCGCCGGAGGCAACGATCGGGATGCGGGCGCTGAAGCAACCGTCCTCGGTACGCTGGACGGCCATTGCCGTGCGGGCAGCCGCGTCCAGGAAGGTCGCACCAGCTTCGACGGCGCGTTTGGCGTCCGTCATCTCCACGGCCTCGGCATAGGCGGCATTGGCCCAGGTGAGTTTGCCTTCCGCGTCGCGCTGCCAGGCTGGTGCCGGCATGGCGTCCAAAAGAGCGTGCAGCATGTGAAGCTCGCCGGAGATCTTTGCATTGCGCGCTGCGAGTTCGGCCTGCATCTGCCGTTCACCCGTCAGGTCCCGCAAGCGCAAAACGACGGCACCGCCAGTGGTGCGTCCGAGCGCTTCCACATAAGTGTCCGATCTGGTCTTGAGCGTCGCCGTAAACGCTTCTCCGGTGCGGAACAGCATGTCCAGATGCCGCTCCAGATCGTTCGCGCATTTTGCCGTCAACCAGCTGCCGAAGGCGAGAAGCTGTGCAGGCGGGCGCGGTACACCGGATTTTTCAGGCAAAATTCCCCAAATCTGGGGCACGGCTCCGTTGCCGGTCCAAACGATCACCCGCTGCTCATCCGTGTTGAGCATGGCCTCGAGCCGGTCGACCCGGAACTTCAGATCGCTCTTTTCCTTCTCCAGGGATGAAGTGATCTGAGCGGATTGCTTGCGGTGCCGCATAAGAGACACAGCTGCCGTTACGGCGAAGGCGCACATGCCGCCGACAGCTCCTACAAGGATCATGGCACCCGGGCTGATCGCGGCGGTGGTATCGGCCAGAACGTTCGCAGCTGCCGGTGCCGTCAAGAGCCCGTAAGCCGGCAACGCGATGCTGCCGAACTTCGCCGTACTCAGACTCCGATCTCGCCACGTCGCGCTCAATAGCGCGCCGTCCTTGCCGCCTTTCGGCATACTATGATCCCCTTACGCCGCCTTTCCCGCTTTGCGGGAGAAGCCCCCGGTTATTGGGAGCAAATCAAAGACATCCGCCTCCTGGCCTCTGATTCGTTTAAACCATAACCTTTTTGAGAATCACGCAGAAGAGTCCGTAACCGAAAAGTTAACAGAACCCTTCAAATTGAAGGGTTCTGCATTTTTTTGTTCACATGGTCGAATCGTGACGGTCACCACATATAGTGGTGCGATTCCCGCAAATCAGTATTTGTAGTGCTCTGACTTGAACGGACCGGCCTTATTAATCCCCAGATAACTGGATTGATCATCAGACAATTCGGTTAACGTGACACCCAGTTTTTCAAGGTGCAGGCGGGCGACTTTTTCGTCGAGATGCTTCGGCAGAACGTAGACTTCGTTCTTGTAGTGATCGCCCTTGGTGAAGAGTTCGATCTGAGCCAGAACCTGGTTGGTAAAGCTCGCCGACATCACGAAACTCGGGTGACCGGTCGCATTGCCAAGGTTGACCAGGCGGCCCTGAGACAGAAGGATCATCCGCTTTCCGTCAGGAAACTCGACCATGTCGACCTGGTCCTTGACGGGACGCAATTTGAAGTTTTTCAGCGCCGCAACCTGGATCTCGTTGTCGAAGTGACCGATGTTGCAGACGATCGCCATGTCTTTCATGCCGCGCATGTGGTCAAGGGTGATGATGTCCTTGTTGCCGGTCGCGGTCACATAGATGTCGCCTTCCGGCAGCGCCTGTTCGATGGTCTTGACTTCAAAGCCGTCCATGGAGGCCTGCAGCGCACAAATCGGATCGATCTCGGTGACGATCACTCGGGCACCGGACCCGGCCAGCGACTGAGCGGAGCCCTTGCCGACGTCGCCGTAGCCGCAGACGACGGCGACCTTGCCGGACATCATCACGTCGGTGCCGCGGCGGATACCGTCCACGAGAGACTCGCGGCAGCCGTAGCGGTTGTCGAATTTGGATTTGGTGACGCTGTCATTGACGTTGATTGCCGGGAACGGCAGCTGGCCGTTCTTCTGCATTTCATAAAGACGCAGAACGCCGGTGGTCGTCTCTTCGGAGACGCCCTGGATCAGGTCGCGCTGCTTCGTGAACCAGCCCGGATGCGATGCCATCCGCTTCTTGATCTGGGCGAAGAGGCATTCTTCTTCTTCGGACTGCGGGTTTTCGATCAGGCCGGTCTCACCGGCCTCGACACGGGCACCGAGAAGAATGTAGAGCGTTGCGTCGCCGCCATCGTCCAGGATCATGTTCGCGCCATCGGCGAAATCGAAGATCTTGTCGGCGTAGTCCCAATATTCTTCCAGGGTTTCGCCTTTGACGGCAAAAACCGGAATGCCGGCTGCGGCGATCGCGGCTGCGGCCTGGTCCTGGGTGGAGAAAATGTTGCAGGACGCCCAACGGACTTCAGCACCAAGCGCGACGAGGGTTTCGATCAACACGGCCGTCTGGATGGTCATGTGAAGGGATCCGGCAATGCGCGCGCCCTTCAGTGGCTGAGCGTCGCCGAATTCCTCGCGGCAGGCCATTAGGCCCGGCATTTCGTGTTCGGCAATCTCGATCTCGGTACGGCCCCAGTTTGCGAGGCTGATGTCTTTGACGATGTAGTCAGTCATGAAAATGTCCTGCTGTTGGTTCCAGCTTTCCGCCGGCCTTGTGAAAGCAACTGCCCTTTGGCCTCTCAATCGGCCCTGATCGAAGTCGCAGCTGCCAGCCGGTTTCCGGGTCATGCCGGAAGCCGTTGGGTGGGGTTATAGCGCTCGCAGGTGCTTCTCGCAATAAAGATATAAAGAATTCTTTATATGATTTTTCCAGAGCCCGGATCAGGGCCGATAAAGATCTTCCCTGGACGGCGGCAGACCGGACGGCCCCTTGGTGCGGCGCGAGGCGACTGTCTGGAAAATGCCGATCGAGCCGCGCTCGAATCCAAGGGAAACGCCGCACAGATAGGCCAGCCAAAGCCGGTACTTCTGTTCACCGATGTCGGCGATGGCAGCCTCCTTGACGGCCATCAGGTTCTCCGCCCAGAGCCTTGTCGTGCGCGCATAGTGCTCCCGCCAGGCCTCGACATCGTGAACTTCAAAGCCGTGCGATTCCAGATTGGTCAGTGTCCAGCCGATATGATCGACTTCTCCGCCCGGAAAGATATACCGGACCAGAGCCTGATACTCGGGCTTCTTTTCGCGAAATTTGGCAAGGTCTTTCTTGCCGCGCCGGGTGATCGCGTGATGCAGATAAATGCCGCGCGGCTTGAGCAGCCGGTGCACGCTTTGAAAGTAATTGTCGTAGTTGTCGAGCCCGACCGCTTCGAACATGCCGATCGAGGAAATCTTGTCGAACTTCTCGCCCTTCATGTCCCGGTAGTCGATCAGTTCAACGCTGACCTTGTCTTCCAGGCCGCGTTCCGCGATTTTTTCCCGCGCCAGCTTGAGCTGTTCTTCGGCAAGCGTCACTCCGACGGCTGTCGCCCCGTAGTGTTCAGCAGCATGGCAGATCAGAGCGCCCCAACCGCAACCGATGTCGAGCATCCGGTCTCCCGGCTTCAGCCTCAACTTCCGGCAGATCATGTCCAGCTTGTCCTTCTGGGCCGTCGCCAGATCGTTGGACCAATCGCGGAAATAGGCGCAGGTATAAACCATCTCGGGATCGAGGAAGAGCTTATAAAAGTCGTTCGAGACATCATAGTGAAAGGCTATGTCGTCCTTGCGGCTTCCCGATCCACGATCGGCGTCCTTGCCCGCATCCAGCCCCTCTTCCTGATCGCTCGGCGTGCTGCCCGTTCCTCCCAGAAGCAGTGGGAAGGCGTTCTTCAATAGAAGGGTCTTGTTCAGACGTTTGCGCAGTTCCCGGCTCTTGACCTTCGGCCTTCGTTCGGCGAAGTCGAAAATCGTGCCGCCGCGCGGATCGATCTCTCCCGTTGAATAAAGGTCGATCACGGTCTTGATGCGAGGGCTGCGGAGCAGTCGTGTCAGAGCTGTCGGTGCGATCGCGATCCGCAAATCTTCGGCATCGGCACTTTCGGGAATTCGTGAGCCATCCCACAATTCAAAACCGAATTGCAGATCGAGTGCCTCGTGAAGATGCGAGAGAACGGATCGCGCTGCAGAAATTGTCCGCTCACCGGAATGGCTTGCCATATCTTTCCTCAAAAATTCTGCTGGACTCTACCCGCAACCGGAAGCAAGGGGCAGGACGATGCGCGGACAAACACCGCCGCGGACCGCCGATCCTCAGACCGGACATCAATCTGTCTCGCCAAACCCGTTTTCAACCAGTTCTGAAATCGCATCGAGCGCAGCTTCAGCCTCAAGGCCGCTCACGCTGACGTTTATGCAGCAGCCTGGACTGGCGGCCAGCATCATCAGCCCCATGATCGAGGTGCCGCCAACCGTCTGACCATCCTTGGAAACCAGAACATCGGCTTCGAAGGTTTCGACAAGCTTGACCAGTTTGGCGGAGGCACGCGCATGAAGCCCGCGCTGATTGACGATTGTCAGATCTTTTTCAATCGAATTTTGTGTTGTCATTTCGCGTTTAGTTCTGTCCCGACAACACCTGACTTGCAACTGAAATATATTTCTGTCCGGCCTGGCGGGCCTCATCGACGGCGTCTTCCAATTGACGATCCGCCCGGACGCTGGCGAGCTTGATCAGCATCGGCAAGTTGACACCGGCGACAACCTCGACGGATTTGCCGTCCATGACGGATATCGCCAGGTTTGACGGCGTTCCGCCGAACATGTCCGTCAGCAGGACAACGCCGTTACCCGAGTTGGCAGCTTCAACGGCGGACAGAATGTCCTGCCGGCGCTGTTCCATATCGTCATCCGGACCAATGGAAATGGTTTCGATCTGCTCTTGGGGACCGACAACATGCTCCAGAGCCGCCTTGAATTCTTCAGCGAGGCGTCCGTGCGTAACAAGTACAAGTCCGATCATTCAGTCTTCAGCCTGACTATCGTTTGCTTATGGCTCTGATGGCGAGCCGGGCGTCTATCAGTCTGATGCACTCTCTTCAACCGCTTGACCAGTTGCAAGCAAAAAACGCGGTTCCAGCCTTAAATGTAATCCGGTGTACCCGGAAAGAGCGAGCGCAACCCCCAGCGGACCAGCCTCAAACTCACGCCCGGGCTGTTTGCCGGGCAAATCAGCGCAGGTACAGGCACGCCTTCAAGCGATTGCTGCGCAACGGCGCTTTCCGGAAGGCGTTCCATGGTGTCTGCGGGCACCAGATCAACAAGAAGATGAACTTTTGCAGCGGGCATGACACCCGCGTCGACCAGCCCGGCGCCACGGATTTCCATCTTTCCTCTGATCGTATCGGGAGCGCGGGCGATGACCTGTTCGTTTCCCGCGGTCAGAAAGACGCGATCGTCGGCCACAAGTACACCCAGGTTGCCTTTGGTTCCGGCGGCGTCGATCAGTGTGTCGGTCAGTTCAGACTTTCCGCTTCCAGGCACTCCCCGGATCAGGATTCCGAAGGTTCCAACGACGAGGCAGTTTGCGTGAACGGCTTCGCCCGTCACTTGGCAGATCCTGCAGGCAGGTAGATCGTGAAGCGGGCCCCGACGATCCTGGCCTCGCCATCGGCCGCCTGTTCCTTGCGGTTGGTTGCGGAGATCGTGCCGCCATGAGCCTCGATGATCTGCCGGGAAATGGACAGGCCAAGACCGGAGTTGTTCCCGAAGCCCTCGCCATCCGGGCGGTCGGTGTAGAATCGCTCAAAAATACGATCAGTGTTTTCCGCGCGAATGCCGGGCCCGTCGTCATCCACCAGAATCCGGATCCTCCTGCCCTCGCGGGCAAGATCAATCCTCACGGTTCCGTCAGACGGCGAAAAGGACCGGGCATTGTCGAGGAGATTGCTGATGACCTGCCCGAGCCGGATATCGTGCCCCTGCACCTGATAAGGTTTCGGTCCCGGCGCGTCGGCGACGGTCAGCTTTATGTTGGCCTCTTCGGCGCCCGTGTGCTGGTTTGCGGCATCGGCCATGTTTCGCAGAAGCTCGGCCAGATCGATCATCTCGGACTGGATGCGCGCGAGTTCGGCATCAAGTCGGGACGCATCGGAAATGTCACTGATCAAGCGGTCAAGGCGCCGGATGTCGTGCTGGATCACCTCCATCAGGCGGTCCTGGGAAGCCTTGGTTTTTGCCAATGGAAGGGTTTCAACGGCACTTCTGAGCGAGGTCAGCGGGTTCTTGAGTTCGTGTGCCACATCGGCTGCGAATTTCTCGATTGCGTCGATCTTGTTGTAAAGCGCGTTGGTCATTTCCCGGAAAGACCGGGCAAGGTGGCCGATCTCGTCTTGCCGGTCCGAGAAATCCGGTATTTCCTCTCGGGTATTGGTGCCCCGGCGCACCCGGTCTGCCGCGGCCGCCAATCGTCTCACCGGACCTGCGATCGTGCCTGCAAGCAGGATCGACAACAAGATGGTCACCGTGGCAGCAAACAGAAACACGCGGATAATCGCAATCCGCTCTGCCCTTACGATTGCATCAATGTCGCCACCCTGGGTCGACAGCAACAAGGCGCCAAGCACCGCCCTGAAACGCTGGATCGGGACCGAAACCGACACGATAAGTTCGCCGCGCGGGGAAATCCTGGTCACGCTGGCCGGAGACCCTGCAAGTGCGGCTTCCACTTCCGGGTAGGCCCTCCCGTCACCGCCGCCGACTTCCTGGTACAGCGGCAGGTCTCCTTGGCGGAGCCAGCGCCTTGTCCATTGCCAGGCCGAATCCCAGAACCCGGTTTCCTGTGCAGTTGGCGGCGGAAGATCGAAACGGACAATCTGGGCACTTGAATACAAGTGCCTGGAATCCAGGATCAGAATGCCTTCCGGATCGTAGATGCGCGCGCGCGTCTTCGTCGGCGAAATCAGCCGGCGAAGCACCGGGCCCACGCGTTCGGGATTGATCGGAAAATCGAGACTGTCGAGATCATCAACCGTCGGCGTGATGCTCTCGCCTGCCTGCAACTCCAGCAGCCGTTCCGGGTCGACCGTTATGGTTCCCGTGTCGACCGTTGCAGATGCCGCAATCGCGCCGGCAATGATTTCGCCCTGTGTCAGAAGGCTGCGCACTCTTGCGTCAATCAGACCGGCGCGGAACTGGTTCAGGTAAAGAATGCCGATCACAAGCGCGAGCAGACCAACAAGGTTGATCGCGATGATGCGCCGTGTCAGCGAAGAAAGAACGTAGGTGCCGAAAATGCGGCCGAGCTGATTGAGCAGCCGGCGCCGGATGCGTTTGTTGCCGAGACGGCGCAGCCGGGAGCGATCCGAGCCGTTGGCAGGATCGGAGTCGGCAATGCTTTCAGCGCTCTCGCTCTCAACTGCCATCTACACACTATCTCAATGGCCGCTTCAGACTTCCCGGAAGCGATACCCCACACCATAGAGTGTTTCGATCATGTCGAAGTCGTCGTCAACAACCTTGAACTTTTTCCGCAGACGTTTGATGTGGCTGTCGATGGTCCGGTCGTCAACATAGACCTGATCGTCATAGGCAGCGTCCATCAGGGCATTCCGGCTTTTGACGACGCCGGGCCGCTGCGCAAGTGCGGACAGAATCAGAAATTCGGTCACGGTCAGAGTGACCGGCTTGTTGTTCCAGGTGCAGGTGTGCCGCTCCTGGTCCATGACGAGCTGTCCGCGCTCCAGAAGTTTATCAGCGTCCTCGCGCGGTGCGCTCGCATCCTTGGGCTGCGCCCGCCGCAGAACGGCCCGGACGCGCTCGACCAGAAGACGTTGGGAAAACGGTTTGCGGATGAAATCGTCGGCACCCATTTTCAGGCCGAACAACTCATCGATCTCATCGTCCTTCGACGTCAGGAAGATCACCGGAAGGTCCGAGTTCTGGCGCAGCCGGCGCAGCAACTCCATGCCGTCCATACGCGGCATCTTGATATCGAAAATCGCCAGTTGGGGAGGATCGCTCTGCAGACCTTCCAGCGCGGACGTGCCGTCCGTGTAGGTCTGTACGCGGTACCCTTCCGTTTCCAAAGCAATTGAAACCGAAGTCAAAATGTTGCGGTCGTCGTCGACCAGAGCAATTGTCGGCATTCTTTATTTGTCCATTTCCGGCAGCGCAGCAATAGTGCGCATCGGTATTACTGTATCACAGAGCCTTTGGCCTGCTAAATGCGCATAAATTAAGGCAAACCCTACTTTGCAGGGCCAATGCACCCCAAAGAAAGGCTGGCAGGTTGCATTGATGGGTTTGCTGCAATCGAATTTCAAGTGCCCGCACCAACTACCCTGTCGGATCCCGGTAAGGCTTATTCAGATTTCAACAGGATGCGCGACTTTAGCGCGATTTTTTTTCGTTTCATCCGACAATGCGAACAATTCGAAGGTTTCGTTTTTTTCTTCGCCAGCCAAATTAATCATCGTCCGGTCCACTTGGTATTTTAATCGATTAAACAACGACATAGTACCTTTGGTAGTCTTGCTGCCCCCTGGTCAATCCACTAGGTTCGCAGCCCTCACAGCCGGACTTTGACACCTTCGATCAGGCTCCGGCGGCGGCTAAGTTCCCATCACGAGGACTGCGGGAAAATGCAAGAAACAGGTGTCCGGAACCCTTCCAACGGTAGCGAAACCTTCGGCTTCAAGGGCCTGAAGGCGCTGTATTGGAACCAGAACGAGCCTGCGCTTTACGAATATTCCCTTTCCCGTGGCGAAACGCGGCTGGCAGCGGGCGGTGCCTTGGTTGCCGATACCGGCATTCACACCGGACGCTCTCCGAAAGACAAGGTTGTCGTCCTTGACGACGACACTGCAAATTCGGTTTGGTGGGACAACAACGCGCAGATTTCGAAATCCCAGTTCGACGTTCTGATGGCGGATTTCCTTGAACACGCCGAAGGCATGGAACTGTTTGCGCAGGATCTCTACGGCGGTGCCGACGAAACCCACCGCCTGCCGGTGCGCGTCTATACCGAATACGCCTGGCACTCGCTGTTTATCCGCAACCTGCTGCTGCGTCCCGAAGTGAGCGAGCTGGCAGATATCGTTCCGGAAATGACGATCGTGGACCTGCCCAGCTTCAAAGCGGACCCCGAGCGGCATGGAAGCCGCACGGAGACAGTCATTGCCTGCGACCTCACCCGCAAGATTGTGCTGATCGGCGGCACTTCTTACGCGGGCGAGATGAAAAAGTCCGTCTTCACCATGCTGAACCATCTCCTGCCGGCCAAGGGTGTGATGTCCATGCACTGCTCCGCCAATGTCGGAGACGACGGTGACACGGCGGTCTTCTTCGGTCTGTCAGGGACAGGCAAGACGACGCTGTCCGCTGACCCCGAGCGCACCCTGATCGGAGATGACGAACACGGCTGGAGCGAAAGCGGCGTCTTCAACTTCGAGGGCGGCTGTTATGCAAAGACCATTAAACTGTCCGAGGAAGCCGAGCCGGAGATCTATTCAACGACCCAGCGTTTCGGCACAGTGCTTGAGAACGTTGTTCTGGACGAGCAGCGGGTTCCTGACTTCGACGACGGCTCAAAGACCGAAAACACCCGCGCCGCCTACCCCATCCATTTCATTTCCAACGCAAGCGCGACCGGCCGCGCACCGATGCCGAAAACCATCATCATGTTGACGGCGGATGCGTTCGGAGTGATGCCGCCTATTGCCCGGCTGACACCGGCGCAGGCCATGTACCACTTTTTGTCGGGTTACACGGCGAAGGTCGCGGGAACGGAAAAGGGTGTTACAGAGCCCCAGGCGACGTTCTCGACCTGCTTCGGCGCTCCGTTTCTGCCGCGCCATCCCTCCGTCTACGGCAATCTCCTGAAGGAATTGATTGCGAAGCACAATGTGGATTGCTGGCTGGTGAACACCGGCTGGACGGGCGGAGCCTACGGAACCGGCCACCGCATGCCGATCAAGGCGACACGCACGCTTCTTCAGGCAGCGCTTTCCGGTGATTTGAATTCAGCCGAATTCCGCACGGATCCGAATTTCGGTTTCGAGGTCCCCGTCACGGTCCCTGGCGTCGATACCAGGATCCTCACGCCTCGTGAAACCTGGACTGACAAGGAAGCTTATGACCTTCAGGCGTCAAAACTCGTCCAGATGTTCGTCGACAATTTCGGGACCTTCGAGGCCCATGTCGACGGCGCCGTGCTGAGTGCCGCCCCTTCCTTGCGTACGGCAGCGGAATAATCTCGCAGCGTCCAACGCTTTGACTTTTTGAACGGCACCTGGGTTTCAGGTGCCGTTTTCGTTTCATTTATGCGTCCATACCCAAGTACAGGTTTTATCTCTCCCGGAAACTTCTATATTTCAGAGTAGGGACAGACTTTCTATCCGGGGCGAACAATGACGGCGACTGAAATCCAGCAAGTGGCAGACGTACTCCATACTGCGGAGACCTGGAGCAAATCCGGGCGGCAGGTTGCGTTGGCGACCGTAATAGAAACCTGGGGCTCCGCTCCCCGCCCTGTGGGATCGCATCTTGTCATCGATGCGGACGGCAATTTCGAAGGGTCGGTCTCCGGTGGCTGCGTTGAAGGCGCGGTCGTTACCGAGGCCGTCGATGTCATTGAAACGGGGCAGCCGACGACACTTGAATTTGGTGTCGCCGACGAAACCGCGTGGCGAGTCGGCCTTTCATGTGGCGGTCGCATTCGCGTTTATGTCGAACCCGTCAGCTGATTGAGCCGCCAAAGTGCCTACCACCGAAACGTTTTTCGCTTTTCTCGCAGCAACCGCGCTTTTTGCCTACATGCCCGGTCCGGCCGTGCTTTACACCGCAGCTCAAACGCTTTCGCGCGGACGCCGCGCGGGCTTCATGGCGGCCGCCGGCATTCATCTGGGATGCTATGTGCACGTATTTGCCGCCGCCTTTGGACTGTCCGCGATTTTCACTGTGGTCCCGACGCTCTATTTCGCCCTGAAACTGGCCGGAGGCGCCTATCTGGTCTTTCTGGGTGTTCAGATGATCCGTACCCGCGTCAACGCGGGACCGCTTCCGGATTTGCCGCAAAAGTCGGCGCGCAGGGCTTTTGCCGACAGCATCCTTGTTGAGGTTCTCAACCCGAAAGCGGCGATCTTTTTCATCGCCTTCCTGCCGCAATTCGTCAGCCCTGAGGCAAGCCTTCCAATCTGGGTACAGTTCCTGATCCTTGGAACAATCGTCAATTTCGCTTTCGCATCCGCTGATATTGCGACTGTTTTCTTCGCTTCAGAGGTCAAAAAGCGTCTCGTCAGAACGTCCAGATTCCAGGAATTCACGCGCTGGATCGGCGGCACGCTCCTGGTAGGCCTCGGCCTCAAACTGGCTACCGACCGGACTTGAAACCATGGATTTTTCGCTTCTTGAACTGCTGAACAGGGAACGGGCCGCCCGCCGCGCAGCCATTCTCGTAACCCGGCTTGATGACAGCAGCCAGCGGCTTGTGCGCAAGGAAGACGGATATGCGTCCGATCCACTGGCAGAAGAACTGGAGAAGCGGTTCCGGTCGGGGAAATCGGGAACCATAGAAACCGAAGAGGGCAATGTCTTTCTGACCGTTTCAGTTCCGGCGCCCCGCCTGGTCATCATCGGTGCTGTTCATATCACCCAAGCGCTGGTCCCAATGGCGGAAATCGCAGGCCTCGACGTGACCGTGATCGACCCGCGCACCGCCTTTGCGACTGAAGACCGTTTTCCGAGTAGTTCCCTGAAGGCAGACTGGCCGGAAGTGGTTTTGAACGAAACGCCTCTGGATGCCTACACGGCCGTTGCCGCCGTTACCCATGATCCGAAGATCGACGATTTTCCGCTTATCGAAGCCCTCAAGACCGGCTGCTTCTATGTTGGTGCCCTTGGCAGCCGCAAGACGCACGCAAAACGCCTGGAGCGCTTTGAGGCCGTCGGTGTCGACCCGGCGTTGTTCGATCGCATAGATGCGCCAATCGGTCTCGATATCGGAGCTGCCTCGCCGGAAGAAATCGCCGTTGCGGTGCTTGGGTCCATCATTACGGCGCTGCGCAAGGCACCGGAGCTCAATTCATGAAATTCGGCCCCGTTTCGCCGGAAGAGGCCGTCGGCTGCATCCTTGCACACAAGACCAAGGCGGCGGGCCGGTCCCTGAAGAAGGGACACGTGCTCAGCGATCAGGATTGCCGAGACCTTTCAGAGCAGGGCGAGACAAGCGTCGTCGTTGCACGCTTCGAGGCAGGCGACATCGGCGAAAACGCTGCCGCAGAACGGCTGGGCATGGCGGCCAAGGGTGGCGGTGTCAGTCAAGACACGGCGTTCACGGGCCGGATGAACCTTTATGCCGACAAGCCAGGTCTGTTGATCGTCGATACTGATGCGGTGAACGCCGCCAACCGGATTGACCCCGCGATCACCTTTGCCACGCTTCCTAATCATAGCCAGGTGAACGGCGACCGCATGATCGCAACAGCCAAGATCATTTCGTTCGCAGTTCAGGACGACTTGCTGAAAAAAGCGGAAGCAGCTGTCCGCGGCGCGGTTCGCATTGCCGAGTTCCAGCCAAGAAAGGTCGGTCTCGTTGCCACGGAACTGCCGCACCTGAAACAGGTCACTATGGACAAGACCCGCAGGGTCCTTGAAGACCGTTTGCGCCCGAGCAACAGCATCGTTCTTGAAGAAAAACGCGTTCCTCACGACGAGGCAGCCGTCGCCGGCGCCATGAAGAGCCTGTTGGCCGAAGGGGCCGATTTCCTGGTCCTGATCGGAGCGTCTGCTGTTGTCGACAGAAACGACGTTCTGCCCGCGGCGATCGATCTGGCCGGCGGCAACGTTACACATCTTGGAATGCCGGTCGATCCGGGAAATCTGCTCATGCTCGCAGAACTAGGGGGACACCCGGTCCTCGGTGCCCCCGGGTGCGCCAGAAGTCCGAAGGAAAACGGCTTTGACTGGGTGCTTAACCGTCTGCTTGCGGATGTAAAAACGGAGCCTGCGGACATAACGTCGATGGGTGTTGGAGGCCTTCTGATGGAAATCGGCACGCGGCCACAGCCAAGGGAAATCAAACGGCATACGAAATCGCCCAAAATTGCCGCGATCATCCTGGGAGCCGGGCGATCGACACGCATGGGCGGTCCAAACAAGCTGCTCGCGCAGTTGGATGGAAAGTCGCTCGTGCGGCACGTCGGCGAAGCCGCAATGTCGGCGGGGCTGGCGCAAACCGTGCTCGTGACCGGGCATCTTGCCGAGGATGTCGGCGCACAAGTTGACGACCTCGACATTCTCACAGTGCACAATCCCGACTTTGCGGACGGCATGGCAGGTTCCATCCGCACCGGCATGAAAGCGCTCGCCGCCGACACGGAAGCTGTGCTCATTCTTCTTGGTGACATGCCACGCATTCAGGCCGAGGACCTTTTCAAGCTGATAGCGGCCTACCGCGAAAACGACAACAATCTGATCGTGACGGCAACTTCAGACGGGAAGCGAGGCAATCCCGTTCTGTGGGACCGGCGGTTTTTCGAGGCCTTGTCGTCGCTAAGTGGCGATATCGGCGCCCGCCACGTCATTGCGGAAAATCCGGGTTTTGTCGCGGAGGTGGAGATCGGTCCGGCCGCCCGCCTCGACCTCGACACCCCGCAAGCGCTCCACGACGCTGGCGGCTCCCTGCCCGGGACAAAGACGTGACCAAGATGCTCTTCGTTTGAGCCGTGGTGCTGGTGAATTTACGTTAACCTGCTATGCGCTGGATGCAGGCCGGAAATGTCAGGTAATCTATTGCATTTTTGTGACACGCCGCTTATTTAAATTCTGCGCTTGCCGAAGGGCATCCAATTTGGGTTGGACGACGTATGACGTCCCGAGCGCTGATAAAATCCGATTTACATCGAAAGCTGTTCGGATCCTCCCCCTCCCGAGGATGCTCGAGCGCTTTTGTTGCTTGAACGAGAAGGAAGAAAAGAATGGCTGACTTGTCTCTCCCGCGTCCGGGCTGCTGCAAATGGGCAGAAGGCGATGCCGGGAACTACACTTTTCCGTGCAACACGCGTGTTGAACAGGGCGAATCCTATTGCGAAGCGCACCGCGCGATCGTCTATATTCCGCCGGAAGAGCGCCGCCGCAACCGTTCAGGTGGTGGCATGAGCCTGACCTTCCGTCGCGCTGCTTAATCAATAAAGCTGCTTACGATAAAAGCAGAACAGTCGTGGAGAACTCCACGTTCCTTAAGACCCGGCCATTGGCCGGGTTTTTGTTTGTCTTGAGACGCAAAGCCAGTTTTCAAAGCCAAACAAAAATGCCTGAAAGCAAGCTGATCTACCGTTGCCGAGCCAAATTCACGCAGCAGCATTATTTAAGTCTGCTTTTCAGATCATGTGATTTGCTTACCGCTTTGCCGACGAACTGTTCAAAGGGCGAAAGGCGGTGGATGCGAACTTCACGGATGCGTCAAAAACGCAAGCAATTACAACTATTTGGTTCTTTTTCCCTTCGTCATTTCAACTATAGGTTTATTGCGCAGTCGCTGAAGTTATATCGATACTGAATTCAAGGCTGGCTCCTGGTGCAGCTAAACGACGGAATTGATGCTGAATATGACGCTCGCGCAGGTTCAACGAGAAGAAGAACGATTGGAAGCGCTTCGCAAGCTCTCAATCATTCACTCGGAACAGCTGCCCGAATTCGACGCTGTCGTATCGAATGCTTCCTACATCTTCGACTGCCCGATGGCGGTGATATCGATCGTCGATCAGGACGAGATCTGGTTCAAGTCTGCCGTCGGTCTCGACGCCACCGAGACGCACCGTGAAAATTCCTTTTGCGGCTATACAATCTTGTCCGATGATCTTCTGGTCGTTCCGGATGCACGCGCAGACGAGCGGTTTCGTGACATCCCGCTGGTGACCGGTGAGGTCGGCGCGCGCTTTTATATCGGTTGCCCAGTTTTGGTTGATGGCAAACACCGGATCGGTACGATCTGCGTGATCGATACAAAGCCGCGCCAGCCGAGCGATGAGCAACTTGCCCAAATGCGCAACCTTGCCAAGGTTGTCGAAGGTCTGATCAAGGCGCACAAGGCCAGCATCGAGTCGCGGGAAGCGCTGCTGCAAGCTGAACTGGAACAAGAGCGCGCAAGCCGCAGCCATGACCTGCTGGAGGAGATCGCTCTCATTTCCGATGTCGGTGGTTGGGAGTACGACACCAGGACGGGCCAAATGACATGGACCGCGAAGACGCGGGACATCCACAAAGTCGGTGACGATTTCCAACCCGATTTCGAAACGGCTCTGTCCTTCTTTGCTCCCGACAGCCGAAGTGTTCTTCAATCCGCCTTCGAAGATGCTGTCCAGTCAGGCAAGAGCTGGGACCTGGAACTTGAGCTCGTCACGGCAACGGATCATGAACTCTGGGTTCGCTCTGCCGGGCGTCCGGTGTTCGAGGGATCAAAGGTCCGTCGCGTCATTGGCGCAATTCAGGACATCTCGGCGCGCAAGCGCAAGGAAGAGGACGTTCGCACGTCGGAAGCAATCCAGCGCACGACGTTCGACGCGCTGCAGGAAGGGATCCTGCTTGTGGATAGTGCAGGACACATTCATTCAGCCAATTCCGCTGCCGCCAAGTTGCTGGGGTTGCCGGCAAATGCCCTGACCGGCAGCAGCCTGCACGACCTTGACCTATCCCGATTGAACTTTGCAGACGCGAACAACGAACAGGATCATCCACTTGTTCTAGCCCTCACCGATCCCGGGTTGGTTGTCGACCGGGAAGCGCAGTTCAGTGATCGCGACAACGGAAAGTCCAGATGGCTTCGCCTCAACGCAAAACCTGTCGACAAGATCAACGACCATGGATTTGACGGTGTCGTCGTATCGCTGACAGACATTACACGGGAGAAGCAGCAGGCGGATACGCTGCAAGTGTTCTTCGACAATTTCCCGGGCGGACTGGTGCACTATGACAGCCAGTTGCAGATGACTTTCTGGAATGAGGAGTTTGCCGACTTATTGAACCTTCCCCAGTCGTTTTTGCTGCAAAAACCTGAATTGAAGCAAGTCATTCAGTTCCTGGCGACCCGCGGCGACTACGGTGAAGGCGACCCTGAACAGATTGCCTCCGAGCGTCTCGAAAAATACGGCGCCGGCAGCCGGCATGCCTATGAACGCAAGACCAACGGCGGAAAGGTTCTTGAAGTTCGCGGAACACCGATTCCCGGTGGCGGCAACGTGTCGAGTTTCCTCGACATCACTAGACGCAAGCGCATGGAAGAACAGCTTGTTGAAAAGGAAAGACTTGCCAGCTACCGCCTTTTCGAGCTGGAAGCGGTGATCGCCAACATGCGTCAGGGTGTATGCGTATTCGATGGCGAGGGGCGCCTCACGCTCTGGAACAGGCACTTCCTTGAACTCTTCGGCAAACCGGACGGTGAAGTCAGAAAGGGCATGCGCCTGGTTGAGATGCTGGAGCTCGAAAGACAACGTGGCGAATTCACGGAGGACCCGTCCGCCTTCTACGCGGATCTGAGAGAAAAGCTCGACGCCGGTGAAGTGCTCAATTCCATTTTCAAACATCCGAACGGGACAATCATCAGCATTGTGCGGACGCCACTTCCCGACGGGGGTTGGGTGGGAACGCACGAAGACGTCACCTCGCGGGAAAAGGCGACCGAGAAAATCACCTATGCCGCACACCACGACACGCTGACGGGGCTCGCAAACAGGACGCTGTTCAATCTCAAGCTGGAAGATGCGATCAACAGGGCGGAGGAACACAGCGAGGTCAGCGATCTGCTGATGATCGACCTCGACCGGTTCAAACCCGTGAACGACACTTACGGCCACAATGTCGGTGACGATCTCCTGCAACAGGCGGCGGCCAGGCTGAAGGATTGTGTGCGCACAAAGGACACTGTTGCACGGCTTGGTGGCGACGAATTTGCCATCATCGTCCGAAACACGACCCGGGAACCCGACCTCGCCTCGAAGATCGCCCGGCGCGTTGTCGAGCAATTGAGAAAGCCGTACACGATCGACGACAACACAATAGAAATCAGTGCGAGCGTGGGAATTGCACCCATTTCCGGGTCTGGCCCCGACGCAAGCCCGATCCTCAAGAAAGCCGACGTCGCTCTTTACGCGGTCAAGAATGAGGGCCGCGACGGTTTCAAGCACTATTCGGAGTAGGTCTCTGTTTTGAGGCCGACAAGCTCACAGCAACCCAGAATCAAGTCATCCAAAAAACCACAACTAAAGCGTTTATCTGGTTGTATTGTATTTTATCTATTTCGAACGATGCCCACGATTACAATCAAATAAACCAGAAATTGAATAAACGTGCTTTCTACGCTCGAAAGCATCACGTTTTTGCGAAAATCCTGTAGATATTCGAAACTTAATCTTTTGTTGCCGTTCTTAAACTACGTTTCAGACTTATTCTCATGACAACTTTCCGAGGCACAATCGGGAGACAAGACGCGGTATGGAAGCTGTGCAGTCGGCAAACGAGGAAGAACGCCTTCAGGCCCTGGATGCACTTCAGATCATCGGATCTGAGCGCCTGCCAGAATTTGACGCCGTCGTCGAAGCCGTTGCTGCCATTTTCGACTGCCCGATAGCTCTGGTTTCCCTGGTCGGGGAAGAGGAACAGTGGTTCAAGGCCAAGTGCGGACTGGAGGCAGACGGAACGCCCCGCGAAATCTCGTTCTGCCAGCACTCGATCTTGTCCGATGATCTGTTCATTGTTCCAGACGCGCAGGAAGATCCGCGTTTCAGCGACAACCCGCTGGTGACAGGCGATCCACATATTCGTTTTTATGCTGGTTGTCCGCTTTCCATAGATGGCCGAAACCGGCTGGGTACCCTCTGCGTCATCGATCGCGTTCCACGCACGCCGAGCCAGGACCAGCTCGATCAGTTGCGCCGGCTTGGCGCAGTTGTCGAAGGTCTGATCAAGGCGCATCTGATGCGCAAGGACAAAGAGGCTGCGCTCGCCGAAGCTGCCCGCGAGCATGAGCTTGCCGCGCATGAAAGCGACCTTCTGGAAGAGATTACGAGCGTTTCGGGTGTTGGAGGATGGGAACTCTGCGTTCGTTCAAACAAGCTCACCTGGACAGAAAAAACGAAGGAAATTCACGAAGTTCCCGATGACTTTCAGCCGACGGTCGACTTTGCACTTTTCTTCTATCCGCCCGACAGCCGGGACATAATTTCCAAGGCTGTCAGTGATGCGATCGAGCATGGGGTCAGCTGGGACGCCGAACTGCCCTTCGTCACCGCAAAAGGGCGCAACATCTGGGTTCGGGCCGCAGGACGGCCAATCGTTGAAAACGGCGAAGTCGTCCGGCTTGTCGGTGCTTTTCAGGAGGTGACGGAACGCAAAAAGACCGAGCAGTCGGTCCGCTATTCCGAAGCTGTGCAGCGCGCGACGCTGCAAACGCTTTCCGAGGGAGTGGTTTTTCTCTCAAGGTCCGGACGCATCCAGTCGATCAATTCCGCCGGTGCGAAGCTTCTGGGATATGCCCAGGACGAGATCGTGGGCGCCCGTGTTCAGGATCTTGATCTTGTCATCGATCTTGACGACGGCAGCTCCGCCGATCCGGGTGAGCTTTTCCGGCATGCGGCGACCCAGCCGGATGAAATCAACGACAAGGTTGTTCACGTCGCCAGGGCAAACGGCAGCGGTAACGGTGGTGCCTGGCTCAAGATCAATGCCGAAGCGATCGATGCTGCCAATGAATTCGGCCTGGACGGCGTTATCGTCTCACTAACGGACATCACCGAAACAAAGCATCAGCGCGACACGCTTCAAGCGATCTTCGACAATTTTCCGGGTGGAATGGTCTATTTCGACGAAACCATGCACCTGCAGAGCTACAACGATGCTTTCCAGAATGCCTTCAAACTGCCGGAAGAGCTGCTGAGCCAAAAGCCGCACCTGAAAGATACAATGATGTACGCCGCACGCCAGGAAGAGCATCCTTCTGGAAAGGCGGAAGAAATTGTCGAAGAAAGATTCAATCCCTTCATGAGCGGCAAACCCGCTCAGCTCGAGCGCGTGACCGCGGATGGGACCGTCCTGGATGTGAGATCCATGCCCTTGCCGAGCGGCGGCATCGTGTTCAGCCTTCTGGATATTTCAGAACGCAAGCACCGGGAACAGGCCATCATGCAGTCGGAGGTCGTGCAGCGAACGACCCTCGAAGCCTTGGTCGAGGGCATTCTCCTGTTGTCGCCAGAAGGCACGATCGAATCTGCCAACCCGACGGCTGAAAAACTTCTTGGCTATGGCGACGGCAGTCTCGTGGGGCAACGGATCGACGATCTCGATCTCTCCATCGAGCTTGAGACCTCCGACGATCACAACAGCCGCAACCCGTTCGAGCTGGCAATCGTTGATCCTGAAGCCGTTACCGATCTTGTCGCAGATCTGCGCTCCCGGCATCGTCACGGTTCTACCTGGCTGCGCATAAACGCAAGACGCGTCGATCCCTTTTGTGAATACGGCCTGACTGGCGTCGTCGTTTCGATCGCAGACATTACGGAAACGAAACAGCAGGCTGACACGCTACACACAATTTTCGAAAACTTTCCGGGTGGCTTTGCCTATTATGATCAAAGCTTTCAATTGGGCGCCGCAAACGCTGAATTCACGCAACTTCTCGAATATCCTCAGGAACTGATCGACCAAAAACTTCATTTGCTCGACTATCTAAAATTCAATGCAGAGCGTGGCGACTACGGTGAAGGTGACCCGGAGCAACTTGCTCTTGAAAAATTCAAGTCCTATGACCGCAACAAGCCCCACAGCTATGTCCGGAGTGCTGCGAACGGAACGTTTCTTGAGATCAGGGGAACACCGCTGCCGTCGGGTGGTTACATCTACAATTTCTTCGATGTCACCGACCGGAAAAAACTTGAAGCGCAACTGGCGGATAACGAAAAGGCGGCACGCCTCAGGTCAGAGGAACTGGAAGCAATCCTTGCAAACATGCGCCAGGGCGTCAGCGTCTTCGACAAGGACGGCCGCCTGAGGTTGTGGAACAGACAGTACATTGAGATCTTTGAAAAACCGGAAGACGACGTTCGCGAAGGTGTCACCCTGCTTGAGCTGATCAATGCGGAAAAGGCCAGGGGCGAGTTTGACGGCGACGTCAGAGAGCATGTTCAGGACCTGCTCATTCGGCTGTCAGCAGGCGAGGTCGTCCGCTCGAAGTTCAAACATCCGGGCGGCAAGATCATAAGTGCCGTGCACGCACCCTTGCCCGGCGGTGGCTGGATCGGGACGCATGAAGACATCACCCAGAGCGAGTTGGCTGTCCAGAAGATCGAACACGCGGCACACCACGATACCTTGACGGGTCTTGCCAACCGAACCTTGTTCAACACCACCTTGGAAGCAACGGTGAGTGACTGTGACGAGGAAACCGAAGGCGCCTTGATGCTGCTTGATCTCGACAAGTTCAAGCCGGTCAACGACACCTATGGCCACGACGCCGGGGATGAGCTGCTCAAGCAGGTCGGTGAACGCCTGAAGACCTGCGTCCGCTCCACCGATCTCGTGGCACGGCTCGGTGGTGACGAATTCGGGATCATCCTGAACCGGGCAACCCGGACAGTTGCAGAGGTTATTGCCAGCCGGATCGTGCGCAAGCTGCAAAGTCCCTTTGAAGTTGTCGGCCAGTCGGTCAGCATCGGCGCGAGCGTCGGTATCTCGCCAATCTACGCCGATACCCTTGACGTCAATTCGATCATCAAAAACGCTGACATCGCGCTTTACGACGTCAAGCACAACGGGCGAAACGGGTTCCTGTATCTTGAGCCGGCTCCGGCGAACGGCTCTGCCACCGCGTAAGCCCCTTAAGACATTTCTCTTGGGCAAGACCTGAAACGACAAACCGCGAAGCGCGAGGCGCTCCGCGGTGTTGGCGTTGCAAGATACAGCTTTATGCGGCTTTGACCGTGTTCAAGAACCTCTCGATGACGATGTGCATCTCTTCGGACTGCTCCGAAAGCGTCTCTGCGGCGCTGACGACTGTTCCGGCTGCCCTGTCGGTCTCGGCTGCAGCTTCCGACACCCGAACAATGCTGTTGCTGACTTCAGCCGTACCTTGAGACGCCTGATCGACGCTGGCCGAAATCTCAACCGTTGCGGTTGTCTGTTCTTCGACCGACGTTGCAATGGCCGTTGCAACGGAATTGATTTCCTCGATAGTTTCGGAAATCGACTGGATCCCGTTGACGGCGTCGCGCGTTTCCGACTGGATTGCCGAGATCTTTGCCGAGATTTCTTCCGTCGCTTTGCCGGTCTGGCTCGCAAGCTCCTTGACTTCGGCGGCAACCACGGCAAAGCCCTTTCCGGCTTCGCCCGCTCGCGCTGCTTCGATCGTTGCGTTCAACGCGAGAAGGTTTGTCTGCTCAGCGATGGAAGAGATGAGGGAAATCACCTCGCCGATGTCTTCTGCGACGTTGGCCAGTCCTTCTATCTGACGATTGGTGCGATCGGCGTTCTCGGTTGCCTTTTTGGCAATGTCCGCCGAATGCACGACCTGGCCCGTGACGTCTTTCAGCGAGACCGACAACTCTTCTGCCGCCGCCGCGACGGTCTGGACATTGGTTGTCGCTTCTTCGGCTGCGCTGGCAACCATTGTTGCCTGCCCGTTTGTGCCACGCGCAGTTTCCGTCATGGCAGACGCGGTCTCTTTCAGGTTGCCCGTTGCATGCGTAATCGTATCGAGCATCTGCTTGGCGGATGTTTCGAACGCTTCGACGGCTTCCGAGACCGCCATGTTCCGAGCCTCCCGCTTGGCCATTTCCTGCTGCTGTTCTTCCTCCAGACGCAGCCGCTCGACGACGCCGTCGCGGAACCCTGCGACCGACTTTGCAACTGTGCCAATCTCATCAGTGCGTTCCGCCTCCGCAAAGGCCACCTCCGTGTTGCCTGACGCGAGTTGCTGTGCGTCGTAAACCAACCGGTTCAGCGGATTTGTAATGGTCCTCGCAATCACCATCGCCAGACCCAGGGCCAGAACGAAGGCGAAAATGCAGGCGGCTCCAACCTGCCACATCGCGTTGGACAAATAGCTTTGGGTTTCGCCGGCAAGCTTTGTTGCATCGACAACTGCGCTTTCTTTCATCAGTCTGGCCTGACGGCTGATTTCTGCGCCCTTGGTCAGGAGCGTTTCGTCCCTGATCACGTTGCGTTCCCAGATAACGTCCCTGACACGCCGAGCAGCGGCAAGATAGGCCTCAATTTTCGGTTCGATTAGAGCAAGAATTTCTCTGCGCCTGGGATTTTCAACGCTCTCATCCAGGGCCACGAACCTTTCCTGGAATGCTGCAAAGCTCTCTTCCAGCCTGTCAAAGTCCACAGCGGAATTTGAGGCCAGGAACTTCATCATATAAAGACGGCCAAGCAGGAGGTTTTCCTGAGCCTGCGCTGCAAAATTAGCTGTCTCCGGATCGCCGTCTTCGGTTGCGGACTGATTGATCTCGGTGAGGAGCTTGCGCACCTCCGGTCCTATGGCATCCAACTGATTGACAACCAGGTCATCGCGCTCGTTGTACAATCGCGAAACGCTTTGTAGTGCAGTTTCGTAGGTACCGATTTCGGAAATAATCACATCGCGGTTTGCCGCCCGGTCCGGCTTGGAAATCTCCTCCTTGGCAATTTCCACGCCCGCCTTCACCTGATTGATGAAGTCTTGAGCTTCAGCCTTGTCCTCAGCAGTCCGGGAACTGATGTAGCGAAGGGTCGCGCGCAGGGCCTTGGCCATGTCTGCGTTGAGTTCAGAGGCAAGCAATGCATCCTCACTCATATCGGTGAGAGATGCCACCGCGCGAGATGACGCGTTAAATTGGTACAACGAAAAGGCACCGAAAAAGGCCAGGCAAAGGGCGACGACCCCAAAACCCAGTAGAACTCTCAATCTAACACTCATCGATTTCTCCGCCCACAAATTACGCAACGGAATACTCGACTGCACAGATTAAGCTAAGGTAAAAATCGATATTGGAAAATTATTTTCAATAAACAAGACAAAATAAACTTGTTAATTTTCGCGATGCATTTCAATCTATACTATACATACGTATAAACACCTACAACTTATATTATTCATTCCATGGCATTTTGGAAAAGCTACTTGACGATTTTTTCTATCACTAACAAACGTTTTTGGGCGTCGATTGGATCAAAAAAAACGGCCCCGAGACGGGGCCGCTTTAAATCGCTCGCTTCTAGCGTCAAATTCAGACCTGCTTCAACGCCTCGGCAACGTCCTTCAAACGGCGGAGCGTGCGGTCAGCCTTCTGCCTGGTGGAATCGTCCTTGGCGTCAGCAACGTCTTCTTCCGCATTCTGGATAGCCTGATCGAGCTGTTCACGACTGATTTCGCTGACCGGAACGGCCTGTTCGGCCAGGACAGTCAGTCCACCGCCGGCCACATCTGCGAAACCACCGCGGACGAAATATTCGTTCCAGGAACCATCTTCGCCGCGAACCTTCAGGATGCCGGGCGCGATGCTGGACATGAACAGGCTATGGTCCTTAAGCACGCCAAACTCACCTTCGGAGCCGGGCACAACAACCTCGGCCACCTGCTCGGAGAGTAGCTGGCGCTCGGGCGAGACCAACTCAAACTGGAAAAGTTCGGCCATGTGGCGTCTTCCTTGTCCGTCTATGCTTCAGATGGCCGGGCCATCCGACATGAAAACCATCGGACGCCTGAGACAGGCGTCCGATCAATCCTGAGATCAGGCAGCTTCAGCAGCCAGGCGCTGTGCTTTCTCGACCGCTTCCTCAATGGAACCGACCATGTAGAAAGCAGCTTCCGGCAGATGGTCGTATTCGCCGTCGACCAGACCCTTGAAGCCTTTGATGGTGTCTTCCAGAGCAACAAGCTTGCCCGGAGAACCGGTGAAGACTTCAGCCACGAAGAACGGCTGGGACAGGAAGCGCTCGATCTTACGGGCGCGGGCAACGGTGAGTTTGTCTTCTTCAGACAGCTCGTCCATGCCCAGAATGGCGATGATGTCCTGCAGGGCCTTGTAGCGCTGCAGAGTGCCCTGAACGGCACGGGCCGTTTCGTAGTGCTCTTCACCGATGATACGGGCATCCAGCATGCGCGAGGTTGAATCCAGCGGATCCACGGCCGGATAGATGCCTTTTTCTGCAATCGCACGGTTCAGAACGGTGGTTGCGTCCAAGTGGGCGAAGGTCGATGCCGGCGCCGGGTCGGTCAAGTCATCGGCCGGGACGTACACAGCCTGCACGGACGTAATCGAGCCCTTGTTGGTGGTGGTGATGCGTTCCTGCATCGAACCCATGTCGGTCGCAAGCGTCGGCTGATAGCCCACAGCAGACGGGATACGGCCAAGAAGCGCGGACACTTCGGAACCGGCCTGGGTGAAGCGGAAGATGTTGTCAACGAAGAACAGAACGTCCTGGCCTGCGTCACGGAAATGCTCGGCGACCGTCAGACCGGTCAAGGCAACACGAGCACGCGCTCCGGGAGGTTCGTTCATCTGGCCGTAAACGAGAGCCGCCTTGGAGCCTTCGCCGCCGCCTTCCTTGTTCACGCCGGATTCGATCATTTCCCAGTAAAGGTCGTTGCCTTCACGGGTCCGCTCGCCAACACCGGCGAACACGGAGTAACCGCCATGCGCCTTCGCGACGTTGTTGATCAGTTCCATGATGAGAACGGTCTTGCCGACGCCCGCGCCGCCGAACAGGCCGATCTTACCACCCTTTGCGTAAGGCGCGAGAAGGTCGACGACCTTAATGCCCGTTACCAGGATTTCCGCTTCGGTGGACTGTTCGATGAACGTCGGAGCTTCCTGGTGGATGCCGCGCTTGTCAGTGTGCGGAATCTCTCCCGCTTCGTCGACCGGCTCGCCGATCACGTTCATGATGCGGCCCAGAGTGCCGTCGCCAACCGGCACGGCAATCGGTGCGCCGGTGTCGACAACTTCCTGTCCGCGCACCAGACCCTCGGTGGAGTCCATCGCGATGGTACGGACCGTGTTCTCGCCGAGGTGCTGTGCAACCTCAAGAACCAGTCGTACACCCTGGTTGTCAGCTTCCAGAGCGTTCAGGATCAACGGCAGGTGGTCATCGAACTTGACGTCGACAACGGCGCCGATGACCTGGGTGATCCGTCCGACCTGTTTGTCAGCCATATCCCTAATCCTCGTCTCGATCCCGTTTGATCGACCTGCTTCCCATGTCTTTCACATCACGCGGAAGAGTCGATCGACAATGTTACTATTCCGGCAGTGCGCGCCCGGGGGCGCATACCGCTCTAGAGCGCCTCGGCGCCCGAGATGATTTCAATCAGTTCCGTCGTGATCTGCGCCTGACGCTGGCGGTTGTAGTTGATCGTCAGCTTGTCGATCATCTCACCGGCGTTCCGGGTCGCGTTGTCCATGGCAGACATGCGTGCGCCCTGCTCGGATGCAGCATTTTCCAGGAGGGCCCGGAAAATCTGAACGGAAATGTTGCGTGGCAGCAGATCCTCAAGGATCTCGGTTTCATCCGGCTCGTATTCGTAAACCGGATGCGCTCCGCCGTTCCCATCCGTTTCGGAGGCTTCGAAGCTTGCCGGGATGAGCTGCTGTGCCGTCGGCTCCTGGGCAATCACCGACACGAATGTCGAATAGAACAGCGTGCAGACGTCGAACTCGCCGTCGGCAAACATGGCCAACACCTTTTTGCCGATCTCATCGGCGTTGGCATAGCCCACGTTCTTGACGCTGCGCAGATCGACGGTCTCGATCACGTGCTGTCCGAGCTCCCGCTTCAGGGCATCAAAGCCCTTCTTGCCGACACAGATGATCTTGACGGTCTTGCCGTCGGCGATCAGGCTGCGCGCCTTTTCACGGGCCAGCTTGGCGATGTTGGTGTTGAAGCCTCCACACAGTCCGCGTTCGGCGGTAGCGACGAGCAGGAGATGTACCTGATCGTTTCCCGTACCGGACATCAGCTTCGGAGCGTCGTCGCGACCCTCGAATGCTTCCGCGAGGTTGGCAAGCACCGCACCCATGCGCTCCGCATAGGGGCGTGCAGCCTCCGCAGCTTCCTGGGCACGACGCAGTTTCGCCGCGGCCACCATCTGCATGGCCTTGGTGATTTTCTGCGTCGCTTTAACGGAAGCGATGCGGTTTCGTAAGTCCTTCAGGCTCGGCATGGCCGCCCCTGCTCCTTATCCCGGCGTGTCGTCTTAAGCGAAGTTCTTGGCGAACGCGTCGATGGCAGCCTTCAGCTTGCCAGTCAGATCGTCGTCAAGGGCCTTCTTTTCCCAGATGGCATCCAGCAAATCCGCATGCTCACCACGGAGGAACAGAAGCAAGCCTTCTTCGAAGTCCTTCACCCGGTCGACCGGATAGGCATCCAGGTAACCGTTCACACCGGCGTAAATGACGGCAACCTGCTCCTGCGTCTTCAGCGGCGAGAACTGCGGCTGCTTGAGGAGTTCGGTCAAACGGGCACCGCGGTTCAAGAGACGCTGCGTTGTAGCATCGAGGTCGGAGCCGAACTGCGCGAAGGCCGCCATTTCGCGGTACTGCGCCAATTCACCCTTAATCGGGCCGGCAACCTGCTTCATGGCCTTGATCTGGGCGGAAGAGCCCACGCGGGACACCGACAGACCGACGTTCACCGCCGGACGGATACCCTGGTAGAAGAGATCCGTTTCCAGGAAGATCTGACCGTCGGTGATTGAGATCACGTTGGTCGGGATGAACGCGGACACGTCGTTGCCCTGGGTTTCAATGACCGGCAGCGCGGTAAGAGAACCGCTGCCATGCTCTTCATTGAGCTTAGCGGCACGCTCCAGAAGACGGGAGTGCAGGTAGAAGACGTCGCCCGGGAATGCTTCACGTCCCGGCGGGCGACGCAGAAGCAGGGACATCTGACGATAGGCCACGGCCTGTTTGGTCAGATCGTCGTAGCCGATCACGGCGTGCATGGAGTTGTCACGGAAGTACTCGCCCATCGCGCAGCCGGCAAACGGTGCCAGGAACTGCAGCGGTGCCGCATCGGACGCGGTCGCAGCGATGACGATGGAGTATTCCAGGGCGCCGTTGTCTTCCAGAACCTTCACGAACTGGGCGACGGTGGAACGCTTTTGACCGACGGCGACGTAGATGCAGTAAAGCTTGGCGTCTTCGTCATCGCCTGAATGCAGAGGCTTCTGGTTCAGGAAGGTGTCGAGGATGATGGCAGTCTTGCCGGTCTGGCGGTCGCCAATCACAAGCTCACGCTGGCCTCGGCCGACCGGGATCAGGGCGTCGATCGCCTTTAGGCCAGTGGACATCGGCTCGTGCACGGACTTGCGCGGCAGGATGCCCGGAGCCTTAACATCGACGCGGCGCTTTTCAGTCGCCTCGATCGGGCCCTTGCCGTCGATCGGGTTGCCGAGCGGGTCGACAACGCGGCCGAGCAGGCCCTTGCCAACCGGGACTTCCACGATGGCACCGGTCCGCTTGACCGTGTCGCCTTCCTTGATGTCGCGGTCAGAACCAAACAGAACGACACCGACATTGTCTGATTCCAGGTTCAGGGCCATGCCCTTGATGCCACCTGGAAACTCGACCATTTCACCAGCCTGAACCTTGTCCAGACCATAAACACGGGCGATACCGTCACCGACGGAGAGCACCTGACCAACTTCAGAAACTTCGGCTTCCTGGCCAAAGCTCTTGATCTGATCCTTGAGGATTGCGGAAATTTCCGCGGCCCGAATATCCATCAGCCGACCTCTTTCATCGCGAACTTGAGTGAATTGAGCTTGGTACGCAGTGAGGTGTCGACCATGCGGGACCCGACCTTGACCACAAGGCCACCGATCAGGGCAGGATCGACTTTCGCTGCGATGTTTACGGTTTTGCCCGTGGAAGCGGAGAGCGCTTCTTTCAGGGCAGCGACATGCTCGTCGGACAAGGCTGCTGCGGAGACGACCTCTGCAGTTTCCTCACCGCGCTTGTCTGCAAGCAGTGCGCGGAAAGCCTTGATCATGTCGGGAAGAACGAAGAGGCGGCGGTTGCGCGCAGCCAGCTTCACGAAATTTGCGGCCAGGCCGGAGATACCTGCCTTGTCCAGGAGTGCGGTGAGCGCCGTGAGCTGCTCTTCAGCACTGAATGCCGGGCTCTTCACCAGACGGACGAGATCTTCGCTTTCGGCAAGCATGCCGTCGAATGCATTCAGATCCCGTTCCACGTCTGCCGTTACGCCGTCACCCTCTGCGAGATCGAGAAGGGCGGACGCATAACGTTGTGCCACGCCGGATACGAGAGATACGTTGTCAGTCACCAGGTCCGTGCTCTCTGACGTTTTTTCAAGCCCGCAAAACGGCAAGCGTTCGCAAGACATTGAAAATAATGAAAGATTTCAAGGTCAGAAGGTATGACGGTTAAACCGTTCCCCCAAAGCCGCGCCTCAATTAGCACAGGGTTTCCCAGTGTGCAACTTCGCCAAAAGACTGTAATGACGGAATCTTCGGTGTTTTTAACCGGACCGCTCAAAAAAGTGCTTCCGCACGCGGCCAATCCGCGCTTTCAAACCGTTTTCCGCAACCGACTTTGCGCCGTCTTGGGGCGGACTTTCGCACCTTAATTCGGACCGTCCTGAAAGATCGGTTCGAAGCCGCCAAAAATCATCCGCTTGAGATTAAACACCTCAGCAGCATTCGGCATGACCTCTTCCCAACGCGGATCCTCCTGCATTCTGGAGATCGCCGCATCACAAGTGTCCTTGTCCGGCCAGACAATCCAGGAAAACACCACGGTCTCGTCCGGCTCTTTCTTGACTGCCATCGGAAAGGACGTCACTTCCCCATCGGGGACCGAATCGCCCCATGCCTCACAGGTGCTCAGAGCGCCATATTCCTTGAAGAGCGCCCACGACTTTTCTGCAATTTGCGTATAGTCCGCTTTCTTCGCCGTTTTGACCGGCGCCAAAAAACCCTGAACGTATGCCATCGCCATTCCTCCCTGGGTGAAATCAGAAGGCCGCTGACAGTCTACAGGAAATGCTGCGGATCGATATCGATTTGCACGCGCAGTCCCTTCGTCGGTTTTGGGCCTGCGCCAAGCCAGGAGCGCAGGTAGGACTGCAGATCGAACTGGCGCGGCGTCATGACCAGGAGCCGGTATCGGTGGCGCCCCCTGACCATCGCAAGCGCCGCTTCGGCGGGACCGAGCAGCGTGACTGCCTTTTCCGGCGGCGCAGATCTTGCGAGTGCGCGTGCAAACCCTTCGGCGAAGTTCTTGTCCGGTCCGGAAACGACAACCGCTGCGAGCCTCCCGAATGGCGGCAAGCCGGCCACCCGGCGCGATTCGATCTCGGCTTTGTAGAAAGCTTCCTTGTCGCTTGAGAGCAGCGCCCTGATCACCGGATGATCCGCATTATAGGTCTGCAGAAAACCGAGTCCTCCGCCTGTGACGCGGCCGGCGCGCCCGGTCACCTGCGCGAGGAGCTGAAAAGTCTTTTCAGCAGCTCTCGGGTCGCCATGGGCGAGTCCAAGATCGGCATCAATGACGCCGACAAGTTTCATCTTTGGAAAGTTGTGTCCCTTGGCGACCAGTTGCGTTCCGATGACGATATCGGCGCCGCCCTCCTCGACGATCTTCATTTCCCGCTTGAGGCGCTCCGGACCACCCGGAAGATCGGACGACAGCACCAGCGTGCGTGCCTCCGGAAAGAGGTCCGAGACTTCCTCCGCGACGCGTTCCACGCCAGGGCCACAGGCAACGAGACTATCCTTGCTACCGCACGATGGGCAACTTGACGGCACCGGCTCGGTATGGCCGCAATGATGGCACACGAGCTTTTTCTGGAACCTGTGCTCCACCAACCAGGCGCTGCAGTGGGCGCACTGGAACCTGTGGCCGCAGGTGCGGCAAAGCGTGAGAGGCGCGTAGCCGCGCCTGTTCAGAAAAAGCAGCGACTGGTCGCCGGATGCAAAACTATCCTTGATGGCGTGGACGAGCTGCGGCGCCAGCCAGCGGCCGCGCTCCGGCCCATCGGTGCGCATATCAATCGCCTTGAGTTCAGGCAAGCCTGCACCCGACGCCCGTTCCGGCAACTCATAAAGCGAGTATCTGCCGAGATCCGCGTTCACATGACTTTCCACCGAAGGTGTTGCTGACGCCAATATGACTGGAAAGCCTGAAATATGGCCGCGAACGACTGCCATGTCGCGAGCGCTGTAGGGAACCCGGTCATCCTGCTTGAAAGCTGCGTCGTGTTCTTCATCGACAATGATCAGGCCGAGTTCCCTGAACGGCAGAAACAGCGACGACCTTGCGCCGATCACCACCCGGACATCGCCGGAGGCCACGCCACGCCAGACCCGCGCACGGTTTTTCGGCGTGATCTCAGAATGCCATTCGGCCGGATAAACGCCAAAACGCTGCTCGAACCGGCGCAGGAACTGCTCGGTCAGCGCGATTTCGGGAAGCAGGACCAGCGCTTGCCTGTCCCGGCGCAAGGCCTCGGCAATCGCTTCGAAATAGACTTCCGTCTTCCCGGATCCGGTGACCCCGTCGATCAATGTGACACCCGAGCCCTTGTCGAAGCTGTGGATCAGCCCGTCGGCAGCCGCCTCCTGGGCCGGCGTCAGTTCCTTTTTGGCAAAGTCGAGCTGTGGCCTGGGCGGCGGCGGTGCCGCCGGCATCGAGACAACTTCCAGCACCTCCTGCTGGATCAGGCCATCGATCACCGAAGGCGAAACACCGGCGGCGTGGGCCAGACCGCTCTTGGTCCAGGCAAAGCCGTCTTCCATCGTGGCGAGCACCCGGCGGCGGGCCGACGTCTGCCGGTCAGGTTCAGCGTCTTCGATCCGGCGGACACCGGGCACCGGCGCTTCCGGCTCGAGCGCTTCCTCGGAACGCAGGACCATGCGGAGGACCATTCCAGGTGCCCCAAGCGTCCAGTTCGCCACCCAGTCGACAAAACGACGAAGGTCCTCGTCCAAGGGCGGAGTGGTGTCATAGACGCGGGAAATGGACTTCAGTTTTTTCGGGTTAATCGCAGCATCCGGCTCCACATCCCAGACCGCGCCAATGACCTCTCGCGGACCCAGCGGGACTTTGACGATCGTTCCAGGCACCACCGATTGACCGGCCGGGACTTTATAAGTGTACGGAACCGGCACCGCGACCGGCACCAGCACGCTCGCAATCGTTTCCTGAAAGTCTGGATCGTCAAACAGCACGGACGGTCAAGTTCCCTGAGCCCCTCATATGAAGTTTCTGCGCGACAGCCTGTCGCCGCGAGACGTGACAAAAGTTGCCTGAGCGAGGCCGAGGATCAAGCTTCGCGACATTTGAGGTACGTACCACAAAAAAATCATCCACCGGTGAATCAGGGGTTCTTCTTGTCATCATCCTGGGGTAAAGAGAGCGCGACTGACCACGCATTCGTCCTTTGCCACTGGCAGACCGGTGCATCCTGCGACCGAGAGGGCGCTCTACAGGGAGCAAACACGCATGAAATTCTTCGTCGACACTGCCGACACTGCCGTCATCAAGGAACTGGAATCCACCGGCCTTCTCGACGGTGTAACGACCAACCCTTCGCTCATCGCCAAATCGGGCCGTGACTTCAAGGAAGTGATCGCCGAAATCTGCGAGATCACGGGCGGCGACGTCTCGGCTGAAGTGGCGGCGACCGAGTTCGACCAGATGATCAGGGAAGCGCATGTCCTGCGCGCGATCGCCGACAATGTCGTCATCAAGCTGCCGCTGACCTTCGACGGGCTGAAGGCCTGCAAGCAGCTCACCGAAGAAGGCACCAAGACCAATGTCACGCTGTGCTTCTCCGCCAACCAGGCCCTGCTCGCCGCCAAGGCCGGCGCGACCTACATTTCACCTTTCATCGGTCGCCTCGACGACATGAACATCGATGGCCTGGAGCTGATCCGCGAAATCCGCGTGATCTATGACAATTACGGCTTCGACACGGAAATCCTGGCGGCATCGATCCGCACGCCGAACCACGTCAAGGAATGCGCGATCATCGGTGCCGATGTTGCAACCGTTCCGCCCGCGACGTTGAAAGGACTCGTCAAGCACCCCCTGACAGACAAAGGCCTCGATGCCTTCCTGGCGGACTGGGCAAAGACGGGTCAGAGCATCCTTTAAGGCATCTGTTCATCCAAACCCGAACGGCCCGGAAAACCGGGCCGTTTTTTGTTGTCGGCGCCCTTCTCGACGTTCAAACCCGTCGCGGCTCCCACTCAATAACGGCGAAGGAAACCTTCCACTCTGGTCTTGTCAGTCAGTCTTTCGAAAAGAACCAAGCCGCTGGCAGAGTGGTCTATTCAGTCTCTGGGAGTTTCCGCTCGCTGTCCTTGTCGAATTTCACGGACCGCGTCATGGCTGCAGCATTCCGTCCCCATTCGGCGAAGGGATACAACACCAGCTTCACGACATCGTTTTCCGGAGCGTCCTTGACGCCGAACTGCTCCTTGCAGGGACCCGGGACGTAATAGGTCCCGAACAAAAGGTCAAAGACAGGAAAGACGTTTGCCAGGTTCTTTCCGTAGGCCTCTGGCAAGTCCGCGTGATGCCATTGATGCATGCGCGGCGAGGCAAGAACGTATCTGAACGGGCCGTGGCTCCAGTCCACATTCATGTGCACATACATGTTGTGCAGCGTCAGAAGGATCGCGCCATATCCCATCACGTCTGTCGGAAAGCCGAGCCAGCTCAGCAACAGGATATAGGACGTTGTCATCACCAGCAGTTCCAGGAAATGGATCCTGTAACTCGTCAGGACATTGAGATCGGGATCCGAGTGATGGATCGCGTGTATCGGCCAGAGCCACCGATGGTGCAGAATCCGGTGGTTCCAGTAGTCGGCAAAGTCGTAGCACAGTGCCGCGAAAGGAATGAGGATCCACCACGGAACACCCAACCAGACGGATTCATCGATGCTCGGAATGCCGAGAGCCGCATAACCCTCTTTGATGTATCCGGACGTCAGGAAGACGATTGGGGCAAACAGCAGGTTGACCCACCAGAACCCGATATTCGCGGCAACGCTTTTGACAAGCCGGAGTGGCCAGTTCAGCCTGTATCCGCGCCGATGAAGATCGACGACAAGCACGGCAAGCGCAAAGCCGAGGGTCACCGCAAACGACACGCGATATATCCGCTCCGTAACCAGGAACGCGAGCAGTTCGTATATCCGTCCGGCGAAGTCCACTTTTTCGGCCACCTGCACCTGAAAAACTTTGGTGCCTATCTAACTATTCTGGGCTTAATCTTGCGTAAATTCAGGTGAATTTGGACAATTCCGGATGCGGCACAGGAGGCCTTGCGGCATAGATGTTGCAATTGACTGCTCACACCCCTCCAGGGGCGCGACAAAGCATTCTACTGTCTTTCCAACCAGGCTATGGACCGCAAAGAAAAATGCCCGGCACGAGGGCCGGGCAGTTGCAGCTGACGTTCGAGGTGGGTTCTGTCAGCTGTGAGCCGGAGTCTTGCGGCTCCAGGGGTCTTGCGGTTTCTTACGAAGTCGCGCGGTAATCGTCGGACGCGCTGGTGCCTGCCACTTCGTGGGTCCACTCACACTTGCGGTAGGTGAAGGAGAACTCGTCGAGGTCGCCGCGGGACGCATTGGCTTCGTCGTTGACGTCCTTGATCATGGTCTTGCCGTCAACGAGAACCGCGTCTTCGTACTTGATCGTGTAGTAGTGCTCCTGAACGCCTGTTGTCGCCGTGCGCCAGAAGTGAACTTCGATCTCCAGGGCTTCACCGGTGGCCAGTGCCTGCCACAGAAGAGCCGTTGCCTTGTCGACCGGCTTCTGGAAGGTCGTCGGCATGTGACGGCGGGCGGCGATCACGGTACCGGACTGCGGATCACGCGGAACAACGGCGTTCTGTTCGAAGGCGTAGACCAGGCAAGTGCTTTCCTTGCCTTCCTGCCACAGGTTGCCGATGCTGTCTGCGGTGGTTGCGTCAGCTGAGATGTCGCCCTGGGTGGCACCTTTGATGGTCATGTATGCGATATTGGACATTTTGAACTCCTCGGGTTTTTGTTCGTAAGAACTTTCATTCGATGTCTGGGGCGCTTCTGATTGTGTGTTTGGCGCCGATGCCAAGGGAATTGCAACGGGTGTGCCAGTTTTAGCAAAGCTCCTTATGTAATTGATTTTGCTGGTATTATTTTATTTTCGCGGCGAATTAACGACTGTGTCACTGTGCAGTTTTCTGCACACTCGCCCGAAAGCCGCGAACAAACGCGCGCACACGCCGTGTGACGAAGATCACAAATTTGTACATGCCGGCGGCAATCAGACGCTCTCAAGGGCGCCCCTTGACCTTTTCTCACCGTTCTGAAGCATCTCTCAGGCGTTTTGCGCGTGCTTTTCTGCACATAGCCGCCGCGTTCCGGATAAGCAGTTTGGAGTGCCGACACTCTCAACCCGGTTAGAACCGCGCGAGGCCCCGGTTCGATCGTGAATGTTAACCAATCCGAGGAAGCCCCCGGTATAGACTTGGCTCATGAGCACCAGTGCGTCCAACACATCCGACCTTCTCGTTTCCGCCCGCCCCGACCTCAACCGGCGTATCGGGCAATGGCTGGATCAACTTGCCGACGAACGGCGGCTCTCCGACAAGACCCTGGTCGCCTATGAGCGGGACCTGAGGCAGTTTCTGCGCTTTCTGACGGGTCATCTCGGCGGTGCCCCGGAT
>JGI12316J15310_10000157_pt14 | contig 56866 bp, 48 predicted proteins | sample MarCyaLeptolynsp_FD_15310 | JGI IMG/M metagenome (IMG submission 15310) | reverse complement strand
CGCGACCTCGTCCTCGGGTTGACGGCGGTTCTTGCCGACGGCCGGATCGTCGCAACCGGCGGCCGCGCCCGGAAGTCGTCCGCAGGATACGACCTCACCCGGCTTCTCATCGGGTCCGAGGGGACGCTTGGCGTCATCACGTCACTGACCCTGAAGCTGTTCGGCATTCCGGAGACCATCCTTGCGGGTGTCTGTCCCTTCCAAACGCTGGAAGGCGCTTGCAACGCAACCATCGCCGCGCTGCAGATGGGGCTGCCGCTCGCCCGTATCGAACTCCTCGACGAGGTGCAGATCCGTGGCTGCAATGCCTATTCGCGCCTCACTTTGCCGGAAAGACCGACACTCTTTCTTGAGTTCCACGGCACCGAGGCTGGCACGCGCGAGCAGGTCGAGATCTTCTCAGAGATCGCCAAGGCCGAAGGCGGCGGTACGCTTGATTGGGCGGTACGCCAAGAGGATCGCAACAAGCTCTGGCAGGCCCGCCACGATGCCTACTGGGCGGCGCGGGGGCTGAAGCCTGGAACCGATCTCATCGCGACCGATGTCTGCGTGCCCATCTCTGCGCTCGCCGCCTGCATGGCGGAGACGAAACAAGACATCGAGAGACTGGGGCTGCTCGCCCCCATCGTGGGCCATGTGGGCGACGGGAATTTCCACGTTCTGCCCCTCATCGATCCCGCCGATGAGCGGGAGCGTGCCCGGGTGCAGGAGTTCCTCGATCGCCTGGTGGAACGGGCGCTGAGATTCGAGGGCACCTGCACCGGCGAGCATGGGATCGGCCAAGGAAAAATCGGCTACTTGGCGGCGGAACATGGCCTAGGCGTCGATGTAATGATTGCCATAAAAAAGGCGCTCGATCCGTTGAATATCCTCAATCCTGGCAAGATTTTTGCGATACGATAACGGGTGCTTCGGGGCGCCTAAGGCGGCTTAAACACTTGTCGCTTTATCGTGGGATGATGCGCCCCCGACCGAGCCTTAGGCAGAGACATCGGTGAACTCGCTTCTGCTCACACTGACGGCGTTGTTCATTCTGGTGCTGAGCGCGCTGTTCGCCGCGCCGCTCTTCATCGATTGGAACGACTATCGGCCCGCTTTCGAGGAACAGGCGGGCAAGTTGCTTGGCCGGGAGGTCAAGGTGGACGGCAAGGTCCATCTCGTCTTGCTGCCGGCGCCGCGGCTCAAGTTCGACGACGTCAAGGTGGCGGACGAGGACGGCGGCTTGGAGACGCCCTTCTTGGCGGCCAAGTCTCTGGAGGCGAAGCTCGACGTCGGAACGCTACTCACGGGAACCGTCGAGGCGCATCAGCTCACGATTGTCGATCCCACCTTGCGGCTGGAGGTCAAGCCGGACGGCACCGGCAATTGGGGCGACGTAGGGCGCGCCGGCGTTGCCGTGCCGTTTGCGCCGAAGGACGTGCTGCTCGACTCCGTCCAAATCAGCGGCGGCACGATCGAGATCGTCAAGGACGATGTAACGAAGTTCGTCTTCGGCAATATCGACGGGGAGGCGAGCGCTGCGTCCTTGTCGGGACCGTACAAAGTATCCGCGTCATACGACTTCGATGACCGCCGCCAGACCTTGCGCTTCTCGACAGGGGCCATGGACGCCGCCGGCAAATTCCGTCTGAAGGCCGCCTTGCGCGATCCCGAGCAATCGACGAGCTACCAGATCGACGGTCACGTCACGGGACTTGGCGGAAGGCCTGCCTATGACGGCCACATCGTCATGCGCATGACCGATGTGGGGGCCGGCGCATTCGCGGCCGGCGAGGGGGCTGACGATCAGCCCCCAGCTGAGGCCAAAGCGCCAGGCAGCCCCCGCGATACGACATCCTATGTGGAGCTGAAAGGCAAATTGCAGGCAGCGCCCGATCGGGCCGAGTTGCCGGAGTTCGATCTCACCATCCACGCCAACGGCCGTCCGCAGATCCTGAAGGGGCGCCTAGACCTTGACTTCGGGGAGCCGTTCAAAGTGGACGGGCAACTCGCCGCCCGGTGGATCGATCTCGATGCCTTGTTCGGCACATCGACCGACGAAGCGCGGCCCTCGCCCACCACCGTGTTGTACATGTTTGCCGCGTGGGTTCTCGATGAAGCCGAGCGCATCGGCGAAGGCACGCTTCATGTCGAAATCGAGCAGGCCGGACTCGGTGGAGATCTCGTCGGCGGTCTCAAGATGGAGCTCGCCAGCGGCGACGGTGTCGTTACCATCGACACGCTGAAGGCCGTGTTGCCGGGCGACAATCGCGTCGCGGTCTCTGGACGGCTGAGCGAAGGCGCGTTCGGCACGCTCTTTACCGGGCCGGTGGAGATCGACGGCTCAGGCCTGCGGGCACTGACCCGGTGGGCGGCGGGAGATCGTGACATCACAGGGCGCACCGCGATCGGCGACTTTTCGTTTTCGGCCTTCGCCACGGTGGGCGATGGGGAGCTCAAGCTAGCGGATGCTCTTGGAGAGGTAAGCGGCACGAAGTTCCGCGGCCGGCTGAACTATCAGGCCGGAGACAACAGCCTGCTTGAGGTGAACCTCGACAGCGACCGGCTGGACTTGCGCGAGATGTTGGATGACGGCCCGATTTGGGGCGCTTGGCTCTCGCCGAGCGGTCGTGGCACGAACGCGGTCCAACCTGCCGCGCAAAGCGCAGCCCAGGAGGCGGACGGGAATCTCCTGACGCAGCTTCGCGGCGACGATGTGCGCGCCACGCTAAAGGTCGGAGAGTTGCTTCTGCCGGAAATTCCCCCCGGCACGCTCGACGCCAAGCTCACCCTCGTCGACGGCACCCTGGACGTGGAGTCCTTGGACTTCGTCGCTCCGGGTGCCATCACGCTCAATGGCGCAGGCCGGATCGACAACATTTCGGAGGCCCCGGAAGGGCGCGTGGATGCGGCGCTCAAAGCTCAGACCGTGGAGAGCGTGCGGGTGCTTTCAGAGCTATTTGGGTTCTCCGAGGAGGTCAGCGACTCCCAGCAGCTTTCCGCATTGGTGCCGCTCGATGTGCAGGCCGGGCTCACGGCAGCGCGGGACGCAGAGCAGACGAGCGCATCGTTGGAGATCAGCGGGCAAGTCGGCGGGTCGGATATTGCTCTTACCGCCCGCGCCAAGGGATCGCCCGCGGCGCCCGCGCAAGCCGAGGTTGATATCGACGGCAGTGTGACGGGCACGCGCCCCCAAGCCCTACTGGCACTTCTGTTCCCGAACCTACCGCAAGACCGGCTCGCTGCTGTCGCCGGCAGCCAAGGCACACTTGCGGTCAAGTTGGCGGGCGTGCCCGCGGCCAAACTGACAGGACGCGCTTCGCTTGAGACAGGGGCCATGCAGTTGGCGATCGAGGGGGATGGCTCTCTGAAGGATGACGGAGGCACCACCCTGAATGGCTTTGCCTCGATCGTCACGGACGACGCCAGTCTGGCGATCCCGCTGTTCGGCCTCGATGCGCCGCCGAGCGCAAACGGCGTACCGCTCACTCTAAGCGCGGATATCGCCAAGGATGGAGAGAGCATCGTGTTCGACCAGGTGAAGGCCAAGGTCGGCGAAGATGTCATTGAAGGCAACGCCAAGGTCCGGCGCGGCGGCGACAAGACGATGGTCACGGCCACCGTGACTGCGGACCGGGTATCTCTTCCGGCGGTGCTCGGGATCTTGGTGGCTTGGGAACGCTCCTCATCCACTGAGGAGATGCTGGGCAGCATCAGCGCCGACACGGCCGAGGTTTGGCCGGCGCGAGGCTTTGCCCTTGAGGTCATCGACCAGACCGAAGGCGATATCACGCTGAATGCCAAGATGCTCAGTCTCGGCACACCGTTCCAAATCGCGGATGCCACGCTCAATGCGCGCATCGATGGCGAAGGGCTCGCCGTCACCAAGCTCACCGGCCAGTTGTTCGACGGGACCTTCGTCGGCTCCGGCACCTTGTCCCCGCGGGGCAACGGCGCCGCGCTCACGGCGCAGGTGGATCTCAAGGGTGCGGCACTTGAAGGCCTATCGCAAAGCCTCGCGGGTACGGCACTCGCCGACGGGCCGTTCGACGTTGCGTTCAATGTCGAGGGCGAGGGCCTGAGCCCGCCCGGTATCGTCGCAGGCCTGAGCGGCGGCGGCATCTTGGTTCTCGGCGACGGAAAGCTCTTCGCGCTTGAGCCGGAGTCCTTGCGCCAAGTGGCGGCCAAGGCGGCAAGGAGCGAAATCAAGGCGACCCGCTCGGAGATCGACGCCGACACGAAGAAGGTCCGCGACACGCTCACCCAAGGGACTTATGCCTACGCTCCGGTCACGGTTTCCATGAAGGTGGAGAACGGCACGCTGCGTTTTGCGCCGGCGACACTGACGGGGCAGGGCGCGGAGACGGAGGTGACGGCATATGTGGAGCTTGCCAGCCTCGACTTGGACAGCGAATGGAATGTGCGCCTGTCGGGCGCGGACCACACGGCGGTGCCACCGGTGACCATGGTCCTCGCCGGTCCGCTCGACCAAGCCGGCGCCATCGCACCGAAGATCGATACGGCGGCCATTGAGAACTATCTGACGATCAGGCGCATGCGCGAAGATGTCGAACGGCTCGAGACCTTGGACGTGACGGGCCAGTCCACGCCGCAAGATGATGCGGCGGCCGAGAAACGCGCTGCAGAGGAGGCCGCCCAGGCCGAAGCCGCGCGTCAAGCCGAAGCAGCCCGGCAAGCCAAGGAGGCCGAGGAGAGGGCGGCCCGTGAGCGTGCCGCCGCCGAGGCGAGAGCCGCAGCGGAAGCCGAAGCCGCGGCCAGAGCGAAGGAAGCGGCGGAGAAGGCGGCGCAGGAGCGTGCGGCTGCCGAGGCCGCGGCCAGAGCCAAGGCTGCGGCGGAAGCGCAAGCTGCGCGTGAGAGGGCCGAAGCGGAGGCTGCGAGACAGGCCGAACAGGCAGCAGAGAAGGCGGCTGAAGAACGCGCGGCCGCAAGAGCCAGGGCGGAAGCGGAGGCGCAAGCGGCCGCAGAGGCCAAGGCCGCGGCGGAAGCCAAGGCCGCGGCAGAAGCGCAAGCCAAAGCGGAAGCAGAGGCGGCCAGACGAGCGAAAGCGGCCGCCGAACAAGCCGCCAAAGAGCGCGCCGAGGCGGAGGCCAAGGCCGCTGCTGAAGCCAAGGCGGCAGCCGCGGCAAAGGCGGCTGCGGAGAAGGCGGCCAAGGAACGTGCGGCGGCGGAAGCCAGAGCCGCGGCGGAGCGGGCGGCCCGCGAACGGATCGAAGCGGAGGCGAGAGCCGCGGCCGCAAGGGCCGCGTCCGAAGCCAATGCCGCCGCGTCGGTGCCTAACGGGCTCTTGCCGCCACCGGAATTGTCGCCCGGCGACCCCACATCGGACCCGATCGCGGAGATGCTCTCCGGCGAAGGTGGTCCGGGGGATGCAGAGGCGGAAACCGCGGAAGAAGCGGAGCCCGCCCCCGTGCGGCGCCGGGTCCGCCGCAAGAGGCCGGCGCCCGACGATTGGAAGAAGAACTACAGCATTTTCGGCGGCGGCTAGGAGCTCTCACTCTTCGCTTTGGTGCGCGAAAGGACATAGAGCCTGATCGCGGCGGACAGGCTCTCCGTTTCGCCAGCCGCGCTTCGCGCCTTGTCGATCTCCCCCACGAGCCCCGCGATCGACTTCCCCTGCTCCTCGGCAAGCGTCGCCAGCGCGGTCCAAAACGGCTCCTCCAAGGAGACGCTGGTCCGGTGCCGGGCGATAGTGAGCGAGCGCTTGTTGCGAGTTTTCGTCATCCAGGATCGAGTGCATCAAGGACGGGTCGTGCGACCGTCATTCTTTCGGCGCGACCATCTCGTCGGGTTTGACCAGGCGGTCGAAATCTTCCTCGCTCACATGGCCGAGCCGCACAGCTTCCTCCCGCAGCGTGCTGCCGCGCTTGTGCGCTTCCTTGGCGATCTCGCTCGCCTTGTCGTAGCCGATATGAGGCGCGAGCGCCGTGACCAGCATGAGCGAGCGTTCCATGTGCTCCTTGATGCGCCCTCTGTTGGCTTCGATCCCCGCCACGCAATTCTTGGTGAAACTTTTGGAGACGTCGCCCAGGAGCCGGATCGACTGCAACAGCGCGTAGGCCAGCACGGGCTTGAACACGTTGAGCTCCAGATGCCCTTGGCTGCCCGCGAAGCCGACCGTCGTCTGGTTGCCCATGACTTGGGCGCAGACCATGGTCACGGCCTCGCATTGCGTCGGGTTCACCTTGCCCGGCATGATCGACGAGCCTGGCTCGTTCTCCGGCAGCAAGAGTTCGCCGAAGCCGGAGCGCGGGCCTGAACCCAAGAGACGAATGTCGTTGGCGATCTTGAACATCGACGTCGCCACCGTGGTCAGCGCGCCATGGGCGAAGACGAAGGCGTCATGACCGGCCAACGCCTCGAACTTGTTGTCGGCGCTGACAAAGGGAAGTCCCGTCAGCTCCGCGACCTTCGCCGCGAAGATGGTCCCGAACCGGGGGTGCGAGTTAAGACCCGTGCCCACGGCCGTCCCGCCTTGGGCCAGTTCATAAAGGCCGGGCAGGACCATTTTCGTCCGCCGGATCCCGTGATCGATCTGCGCCGCATAGCCGCCGAATTCTTGTCCCAGCGTCAGGGGCGTGGCGTCCTGCATATGGGTGCGCCCGATTTTGAGCACGTCCTGAAACGCCGTGGCCTTGTCCTTAAGCGCCTGAAACAGGTGGGCTAGCGCCGGATTGAGCCGATGGACGATCTCTTCGGCCGCCGCGATGTGCATGGCCGTCGGAAATGTGTCGTTTGAGGACTGTCCGAGATTGACGTGGTCATTGGGGTGCACCGGCTTTTTGGTGCCCAATTCGCCGCCGAGAAGCTCGCTGGCCCGGTTCGCGATCACCTCGTTCAGGTTCATATTCGTCTGCGTGCCAGACCCGGTCTGCCAAACCACAAGAGGAAAATGACCGTCGAACTTGCCGTCCACGATTTCGCTTGCCGCGGTGGCGATCGCTTCGGCCAAGTCCTGGTCGAGGCGCCCGAGTTCCAGGTTCGTCTGCGCTGCCGCCTTCTTCACCAAGGCCATGGCGCGGATCAGCGGTTGCGGCATGCGCTCGTCGCCGATTCTGAAGTTCTGTCGCGAGCGCTGCGTTTGCGCGCCCCAATAGCGGTCGGCCGGAACCTCGATGGGACCAAAGGCATCGCTTTCGGTGCGGGTCGCGGTGGAAGGTTGGGGGCCGGGCGCTAAAGGCATGTTTGCGTTTCCCTTTTTCGTAATCTCGGTCGTGCGGCGGCCCGAATGGCTATCGGGTCCTGGGGGCCTAGGCTATAACATCGCCGTAGAGGGTGAGAGAACCGGAACCGTCGCGATCTTGACCAGGGCTTTCGGTCTCGAAACGCCCGAGCCGCCTGCGGGGGACGCCAGGAGGCCAGGCGAGGAAGGCGCGTGACCGAAGCATCGACCCATATCCCATTGCCGATCTCGCGCGCAGAGGGCGGTTCCTTGGCCTTCGCGCGGCTCGCCGGCGTCTTAGTGTGCATTATCGGCGAGGTCGTCCTGGCCATGTGGCTGGGGATCATTCCGACCACCGCACTGCCGAGCCTCGCCGGCATGACGCCGACCGCGGCGCTTGGCGTGATCATCGCGGGGCTGGGACTCCTGTGCTTTACGCTTCGCCGGCTCCAGCTGATCGCCCGCATGATCGGTCTGTTCCTCGTCGTCATGGGATTGCTGATCTTCGGTCAGGATCTTCTCGGCTTTCGCTTGGGCATTGACGCAGCTCTGATGCCGCCGCAGGCGGAGACCTTCGATGGGGCTTTGGCTGCCGTGCGGACCGCGCCGGGCGTCACGGGGTCGCTCATTCTGTTCGGGTTGGCGCTGCTCTACGCCAAGCGTGGCCGGCTCCTCTCCTTGTTCAGCCAGGCGGTGGCACTTGCCATGCTGGCCCAAGTGCTCATCGTGGTGGCGGGGCAGGCCTATGGCGTCATGGCCAATGACGACTCCTTTCCCTTTATGCCGATGACCGTGTACGGAGCGGTGAGCGCTGCGCTGCTTGCTGCGGGTTTGATCGCCGCCTCGCCGGAGCGCGGGATCGCCGCCGCGATCATCGAGCAGTCCCCGGCGGGCGAAATGCTGCGCCGCCTTCTCCCCGGCATTTTGATCGCGCCGTTGATCATCGGCTGGTTCGCGCGGCAAGCCGAAGTTCAGGCGTGGTACGACAGTGCAGCGACGCTGGCGATCTTCGCGGTCGCCAATATCGTCGTGCTTGCCCTGTTTGCCTGGACCACGATTGGAGCCGTGCGGCGGGCCGACGGCGACCGTCAAGTGGCTCTCATGGATCTGCGCGGTCAGCGCGAATGGTTGTCGACAACGCTCGGCTCGATCGGTGACGGCGTGATCGCCTGCGATCCGAACGGCAGTGTGCTCTTGATGAACAAGGCCGCGCAAGAGTGGACGGGCTGGACGGTGACGGAAGCGCGCGGGCGTCCGATCTGGGAAGTGTTCCGCGTGGTCGATGAGGTGACGCGCAAGCCCGTCGATGATCCGGCGCTCAAGGCATTGCGCGAGCGTGCGGTCGCGCGGCTGGAATCGGGTGCGCTCCTTCTCACGCGCGAGGGCAAGGAACTGCCGGTGGAGCACAGCGGTGCGCCTATTGTCGGCCATGACGGCACGCTGGCTGGCGCGGTTCTCGTGTTCCGGGATGTGACCGAGCGCCGGCGCACGGCGCAGCGCCAAACCATGCTCGTCGGCGAGCTCAACCATCGCGTCAAGAACGCGCTCGCCATTGTGCAGTCCTTGGTGCAGGCAAGCCTGCGCCAAGCCACCACCAAGCCGGCACAGCTCATGGCGCAGACGCTGGCCGAACGCCTGCAGGCGTTGCATCGGGCCCATGATCTTCTGCTCGAATCCCAATGGTCCGGCGCGAGCCTCAAAGCCATGGTCGAGCGCGAGCTCGATCCTTACCGCCGCGAGGGCGGACCGAAGATCGCGATCAAGGGCCCGGATGTGCTGCTGCCGCCCCAATGCACATCGATCCTCGCGATGACCCTCCACGAGCTTGCCACCAATGCCGTGAAGTACGGCGCGCTGTCGCAAAACACCGGTCAGCTTGCGATCACCTGGAAGACGCAGCGGGGGAACCGGCTGCTACTTGTGTGGGAAGAGCGCGGCGCACCCACCGTTCCGCATCGGCGCCGGCGCACGGGCTTCGGCACGCAGCTCATCGACAAGGGCATCCGCCATAATCTCGGCGGTGAGACCAAGCTCGAGTTCAGGCCCGCGGGTCTTTATGTGGAGCTCATGGTGCCGCTGAAACCATCGAACGAACCGCGCGCCGCAAAAGAGCCCATACGGGCACCGGCAGCCTGACTGCGGTTCTAGGTTTTCAAGTTAGCGCTATTTCTTGCGGAAGCTGTCGAGTTGGACGACCTCGGCCGGCGGCCGCGACATGACCACCTCGGCGGTTTCGGGTTCGCTGCTCTCCTCCGCCGATGCGTCCGCATTGCGGGCTTCTTCGGGTTGATCGCCCACGAGATCGGGCAGGGCCGATGCCATGTGCTGGCGCGCGGAATCGTTGGCGGCGCCGGGTTTGCCGAACTGCAGCCCGAACTGGGCGGACGGATCGTAGAACGCCTTCACCGCATTGAAAGGCACCACCAGCCGCTCCGGGACGTTGGAGAAGGAGAGCTTCACCTCGAAGCGCTCGTCCGACACCAGGAGATCCCAGAACTGGTATTGGAGGACGATGGTCATCTCCTCCGGATATTGCTCTTTCAAGCGCTTGGAGACCGACACGCCCTCGGCGCAGGTGTCGAAGGCGATGTACAGGTGATGCTCGCCGGGAAGGCCTTCCCGCTTGATCTGCATCAACACCTCGCGCACCACGCCCCGCAAGGCGTTCTGCGTCAGCAGGTCGTATCTAATTTCATCGTCTGCCATAGGCGGCGCCGCTCCAGAGTTCGCGACGATGAGGCAGGACACCCCCAAGTCCAAGTGGAGGGCTTCTGTTGCCCGGTGCCCTCCGAAACCGCGCCTAGCCCCTGCGAGGAGGCTAGGACTTTAATTTAGGCTATCGCGCTGACTACGCAGCGAGACGTGCCTCCGCATAGTTGTCATTGGCAACTATTTGGTTGGCCCGATAACGGCGGAACCATGCCGGGCGAAAGCACGACCTTTACACCCTCGTCGATCCTATTTCGCCCCCGCCACGTTTCAGGTTGTCTCGTGCGACACAATCCAAACCAAAACCTGAAACCTGGTGGAGGCGCCGGGTACCGCCCCCGGGTCCGAATGGCTTATTACGTCGACCATTTATCGCCATAGCCGGCTTGCACCGGCACCTTGAATATAGGCTTCCGGCGCGGCAAAAAAAAGATTGATGACTTGATAACCCCCAGCCAAAAGGCGGCGAATCACCTGCAAGGCCAGAGGCTTGGGCGCGTCAGTCGCGTTCCATCTTGATGATGCGGCCGGTCCGGGCGTCGACCTTCATCTCGATGTCTTCGCCTGTCTCGTCCTCGCCCTCGACCTTCCAGACGCCTCTTCGGCGATTGAGCTCGACTTCTTCCAGCCGCACGATGCCGCGGTCGAAGGCCATGGCCCGCACATCTTCGATATCGATGTAGTCTATCTCCACATACCGGTCCGCCGTGGCGGGGCTCGCGCTAAGGCCGATCGTGAGGCTGGCCGCGAGGCCGAGGACAACTGTCAGGACACGCATTGAATGCTCCTTCCGCAGGGTCTATCGACAAAGTAGCGAACCAATGGTGAGTCGCTGGCGGCGAGGGCCCTCAACCGCGGGTATCCTCAGAGCCAGATCGGCGGCTTCGATCATATAGGAATAGAGCACCGTTGCGCCAATATCTCGATCTTCTCGGCCGCATCCGCCATGACGGGGTCCGCAAAGAGGACCGCACCGGCACCGGCACGCTGAGCCTCTTTGGGGCCCAGATGCGCTTCGATCTGAGCGAGGGCTTTCCGCTGGTGACCACCAAGAAGCTGCACGTGAAGTCGATCGTTCACGAGCTCCTTTGGTTCCTGCAAGGCTCGACCAACATCCGCTATCTCAATGAGCATGGCGTGACCATTTGGGACGAGTGGGCGGACGAGACCGGTGAACTCGGCCCGGTCTACGGGCGCCAATGGCGGTCTTGGCCGACGGCAAGCGGCGAGACGGTGGACCAGATCACCGCGCTGGTCGACGGCCTCAAACGGGACCCCGACTCGCGCCGTCACATCGTCAGCGCGTGGAACGTGGGTGAGATTCCCAAAATGGCGCTCCCGCCGTGTCATTGCCTGTTCCAGTTTTATGTGGGCGAGGGGCGTTTGTCCTGCCAGCTCTATCAGCGCTCGGCGGATGTCTTCCTCGGGGTACCCTTCAACATCGCCTCCTATTCGCTGCTGGCCATGATGGTGGCGCAGGTGACGGGGCTGAAGCCCGGTGAGTTCGTCCATACGTTCGGCGACGTGCACCTTTATCTGAACCACGTGGACCAGGCGGACGAGCAGTTGTCGCGCCAGCCCCGGGCGCTGCCGCGCATGGAGATCAATCCGGAGGTGCGGTCTCTGTTCGACTTTGTCTACGAGGACTTCACCTTGGTCGGCTACGACCCCCACCCGGCGATCCGCGCCGAGGTGGCGGTGTGAGCGCAGAGGCCTCGCCGCAAGACCCCATCATTTCGTTGGTCGTCGCCATGGGCGAGAACCGGGCGATCGGCCTCGGTGGAGATCTGCCGTGGCGCCTGCGCTCCGATATGAAGTTCTTCCGGACAGTGACCATGGGCAAGCCCGTGCTCATGGGGCGGCGTACGTTCCTGTCACTGCCACGCGTTCTCGACGGTCGTCTCAACATCGTTCTGACCCGCGACGAAGGCTTTGAGGCGCCGGCCCCGGTCGTTGTTGCACCGAACCTGGACAAGGGGCTCGATGCGGCGCGGGAATGGTGCACCCAGACTGGTGCCCCGGAAATCATGATCATCGGCGGGGAGGGCGTCTTCGCCGAGGCATTGCCGCAAGCCGGGCGGATCTACCTGACGGAGGTTCATGCCTCTCCCCGCGCCGATACCTGGTTTCCGGACTTCGACAGCGCAGCTTGGCACGAGGTTTACCGGGGGGCCCAAAAGGCCGGCGCCAGGGACGACCACGATTTCAGCATCGTTGTCCTAGAGCGGGGTGCGGCGTCTTCTTCTAGCCCTTAGGCCGCATTGCGCGGCCCTGGGGACTGGCCTATAACCCCGGAGACTCTTGTCGCGGTCCCGCCACTTTGGTGCGCCTACTCTTCCCTGCGAGCGGCGCGCGGCAAATGGCGGAAATTCCGCGCGGCCCCCACACGAAATCGGGACAACAGACATCATGCCTTGGAGCAATCAAAGCGGCGGTGGCGGCGGTGCCGGTGGACCTTGGGGTCCGCGGCCCGGTGGCCCCGGCGGTCAGCAGCCTGACCTTGAAGAAATCTTGCGCAAGAGCCAGGACCGGCTTCGCCAAGCCATGCCCGGCGGCGGCATGGGCGGTCTTCTCGCCGGCATCCTGGCCGCCATCCTGGTCGTGGTCATCGGCATTTTCGCCTTCACGGTCCGCGTCAACACCGACGAAGTCGGCATCGTGCTGCGCTTCGGCGAATATGTGCGCCAGTTGCAGCCCGGCCTGCACTTCCGTCTGCCATACCCGATCGAAGAAGTGGAACTGCCCAAATTCACCCGCATCAACCGCATCGAGATCGGCATGCGCGGCGCTTCGGAGCGCGGCGTGACCCGCGCCGTGCGCGACGTGCCCGAAGAGAGCCTGATGCTCACCGGTGACGAGAACATCGTCGATATCGACTTCGTCGTGGTGTGGAAGATCAACAACGCACCGGATTACCTCTTCAATATCCAAAATCCGGAAGGCACCGTGAAGGACGTGGCGGAAAGCGCCATGCGCGAGATCGTCGGCCAAAGCGACATCGAGCCGATCCTCACCGCGGCCCGTGCGGAGACGGAATCCAAGGTGCAGCAGCTCATTCAGAAGATCCTCGACGGCTATGGCGCCGGTATCGAGGTCGTCCAAGTTCAGCTGCAGAAGGTCGACCCACCGGCGCAGGTCATTGACGCGTTCCGCGACGTGCAGGCCGCCCGCGCCGACGAGGAGCGTCTGCAGAACGAGGCGCAAGCCTATGCCAACCGCGTCGTGCCCGAGGCACGCGGTGAAGCCGAGCGCATTCTCCAGACGGCGCAAGGCTATCGCGACCGCGTGATTGCCGAGGCCAAGGGTGAGGCGGACCGTTTCGAGAAAGTCCTGCAGGAGTATCAGAAGGCACCCGACGTCACCCGCAAACGTATCTTCATCGAGACGATGCAGCAGGTCTTGTCCGAGACTGACAAGATCATCATCGATGAGAAGAGCGGTGGCGTCGTACCGTACCTGCCGCTCTCGGAGTTGCAAAAGCGGCCGCCGCCCTCGGCGGCGCCTGCGCCTGCACCTCAAATCGGAGGGCAGCAATAATGAAACGCGCAGCTCTCACGATCGTCCTGGTTCTGCTCGGCCTCGCCGCCGTCGCGGCCTATCTCACCCTGTTCACCGTCCATCAGACGCAGCAGGCGTTGGTATTGGAGTTCGGCAAGCCGAAGCGTCTCATCACCGAGCCTGGCCTCAACTACAAGATCCCGTTCATTCAGAACGTGCAGTTCTTCGACAAACGGCTGCTCGACTTGGACTCCGCGCCGCAAGAGGTGATCGCCTCCGATCAGAAGCGCCTTGTAGTCGATGCCTTCGCCCGCTGGCGCATCACCAACCCATTGCTTTTCTTCCAAAGCGTGAGCAATGAGACGGGTGCGCGGACGCAGCTCAGCGCCTTTCTCGAGGCGGCGATGCGGCGTGTGCTTGGCGCGGCCAGTTTCGAAGCCGTCGTGCGCGACGACCGCAACGACCTCATGCGCAAGATCACCAGCGAGCTGAACGCTCGGGCTCAAGCGCTTGGCATCACTGTGGTGGATGTGCGCATCAAACGGGCCGATTTGCCGGAAGCCAACAGCCTCGCCATCTACCGGCGGATGCAGACCGAGCGGCAACGTGAAGCTGCCGAGATCCGCGCCGAAGGTGAGGAGGCGTCGCGCCGCATCCGCGCCGACGCCGATCGCCAGGTCACGGTCTTGAAGGCCGAGGCGACCGGCGAGTCGGAGCGGATTCGCGGCACGGGCGATGCGGAGAAGAACCGCGTCTTCGCCGAAGCCTTCGGCAAGGACCCTGACTTCTTCGCTTTCTACCGGTCCATGCAAGCCTATGAAGGCTCGCTCAGGTCCGGCGATACCCGGATGCTACTGAGCCCGGATTCGCAGTTCTTCCAGTACTTCAACGATGCCGCGGGCGTGCTTGGCGGCGCTTCATTGAACGCACCAAGACCGACGGCGACGGAGGACAGGGAGGCGAGCCGGGCGGGTTCGAGCGCGGTGTCGGCCGATGAGGCCGCCAATGAGGCTGCCGATGCCCCGGATCGGGAGGCGAACGCCGGCGACCTCGATACCGCGTCCTCGCCCTAGGGGGCAGATGCAACGCGCATGGACGACTTGATCGTCGCCATCGGTCTGGTCCTCGTGATCGAGGGGCTGCTCTGGGCGCTGGTGCCAAGATTTGGGCGCAAGCTCCTGGAGGCGGCGTCCGAGACCCCGGAAACGTCGTTGCGTCTTGCCGGCACGATTGCCGTTGCCGCGGGCGTCCTCATCGTCTGGATGGTGCGCGGCTAGCGGCAGCAGCGTCTCGCTCGCTCGCGCCAATTTCGTTAGAATGGCGCTCACGCCGGGCCAGGCTGCCCGCGTTGGCAAGGGAGTGCTCAGTCCATGGTCCAGCCAGGCAACCCGGATCGGACGCTGCCGCGGAAACGGCGCGGCTGGGGCTCCGGCGTGGGGGCGCGCTGGGGCTTGGCCGCTTGCCTCGTGTTCGCCGTCGCCGTGCCCGGTTTGGCGCGTGGGCCCGCCTCGGTGGCCGACGTGGCCGAAGGCTTGCAGGACTCGGTGGTCAACATCTCCACCACCCAGACCATCAAGGGGCCGTCGGACCCGCCTCCTGAACGCGAAGGACCGAAGGGTTCGCCATTTGAGGAGTTCTTCAACGACTTCTTCGATGACGAAGGGCCCGATGGACTGCCGCGCCGTGTGAGCTCGCTTGGCTCCGGCTTTGTCATCGACCCCTCCGGGCTGATCGTCACCAACAATCACGTCATCGAGGGCGCGGACGAGATCATCATCAACTTCATCGACGGCACGAAGTTGAAGGTGACCAAGATCCTGGGACACGATCCCAAGACCGACCTGGCGCTTCTCAAGGTAGAGCCCAAGGCGCCGTTGAAGGCGGTGTCCTTCGGCAACTCGTCCAATTTGCGGGTCGGCGACTGGGTCATGGCCATCGGCAACCCGTTCGGTCTCGGAGGCAGTGTGACGGTCGGCATCGTCTCCGCCACGAAGCGCGACATCAACGCGGGCCCCTATGACGATTTCATCCAGACCGACGCGGCCATCAATCGCGGCAACTCGGGCGGCCCCTTGTTCAACATGGACGGCGAGGTCATCGGCGTGAACACCGCCATCATCTCGCCGACGGGAGGCTCGATCGGCATCGGCTTCGCCGTGCCTTCCAACACGGCTACGAAGGTTCTCGGTCAACTGCGGGAGTTCGGCGAAACGCGCCGGGGTTGGCTTGGCGTTCATGTGCAGAACGTCACGGATGAGCTCGCCGGAAGCTTGGGGCTCAACCGTCCGCGCGGCGCATTGGTGGCTGCCGTCACACCGGAAGGCCCTGCTGCCACCGCCGGGATCGAGCCCCGGGACGTGATCCTGCAGTTCGATGGGCAGCGGATCGCCAGCATGCGCGATCTGCCCCGCGCCGTGGCCGCTGCGACGATCGGCAAGGACGCGCCGATCGAGCTGTTGCGCGCCGGCGAGAGCGTGGAGGTCACGGTCAAGATCGGGCGCCTACCTGAGAAGGAGGAGGATGAGACCGAAGCGGAGGCGGAGCGGCCCCCAATGATCACGCCAGAGGGTGACGATCTCCTGGGCCTGTCCATCGCGCCGCTCACCGACGACATGCGCAGCAAGTACGGCATCAGCGGTGCCATCGAGGGAGTGGTCATCACCGATGTTGAGCCGGGCAGCCCGGCCGCCAGCAAGAAGGTGAAAGCAGGCGACGTGATCCTTGAGGTGACCCAAGAAGAGGTACGGCAGCCGCAGGATGTGGTCGCGCGCCTCCAGGCGGTGAAACGCTCCGGCCGCAGGCGTGTCCTCCTGCTGCTCTCAGACACCCAAGGCGAACTGCGCTTCGTTGCCGTCCCGATGAGCTGACGTGTTTTTGTGAGCCTTGGGTCATGACCGAGCCATCCGTGGCTGGTTGTCAATATCACCTAGAGCGTGCTGCCTGCATGGCGAATACGAAGGCATAGGCCCGACTGCTGTAGCTTTACGCAGCCTTAAGATCACCATGCAGAAATCGATCGCAAAGGGATCGGTCTGGCTCATGGGCAAGCGAATAGGGAAGATTCTGACGATCGTTGCAGGGGCTGTCGTGGCGTTGGTCCTAGCCGTTCCTGTCTTTATGGAAGCCAATCTTGCTCTAACCTGCGGGAATGCATCGCCGGCATGCCTGCCGCGTTACAGAGCCGCCGGTCATTTTTGGTCGAGGCTTGGACTTAGCTCCCGCGCGCAGCACTGGTACAAGCGCGGTGCTACGTCCGGCGACCCGATCGCTATGTTCCATTTGGGCTGGATGCACGAGCGCGTTGGCTGGTCGCGCATTGTGAGTGCTGGCGAAGTTCAGCACGGACGTTTGGTGGAATACATGGAACGCCTTAGCAAGTTCCTCCTAGGGATCGAAAGAAATATCGAGGTTACTGAAGGGCAAACACTTCGGCGGCTTTTGCTGAGACCGCCGAGCGAATTTGAGGTTACACAAGACGAGGCGAACTCTCTCCGGCACGGTGCTACCGAACTTGCGGAAGGAAACTCATTGGCTAGTGACGCCAGGGCTGCGTTCACCTTGGCTGCCTATTGGTATGGCCTTGCGAGCAAGCAGGGCTTCGCGCCGGCAATGAACAATCTCGGTACAATGCACGTCAATGGAGGGCAGCCGCAGGATTTGGACACGGCGAAGGAACTTGTCCTGGGGGCTGCGGAGTTGAACAACCCTGTGGCCGCCTTAAACATGGTCGTGCTGGCAAAGCACCCCCGCATTCGGGACGAAGCCCTGGCGCGTCGATTCAGGGAGTCGTTTCCGGAGAAGGCCAATCCTGCCGACCTCGCAGAACCGACATTCGAACGGACCAACGTCGCATTTGGCTCTTCCTTGCCGTTGGTGAAGCGGGCGGAGATCCGCGATGCCGCCCGGCGACACATCTCGATACCGAACTTTTTCAGGCCACTCACGCCAGACCCGCGCATTCCGACCTTCCGGGAAACAGTCGCAGATGAGTTGCGAAAGAAGCGGCAACTGGAAGACTCTGCGAAACAACCTCAGAAGCTGGAGTGAGCGGCGTCGTCCTCATCGCCGGTCCGACGGCGAGCGGCAAATCCGCCGCGGCGCTTGGGCTGGCGCAGTGCTTGGACGGCACGGTCATCAATGCCGATTCCATGGTCGCACCCAAGGGGCCTGGCCATATCACCGCGCGCCCGGGAGCTGAGGAGACCGCGGCGGTCCCGCACCGCCTTTACGGCACAGTGCCGGCGGCTGAGGCCTATTCGGTCGGCCGGTGGCTGGACGAGGCGCGTGCGGCCATTGAGGACGCGCGCGAAGCGGGCCGAACCCCAATTCTCGTCGGCGGTACCGGACTCTACTTCAAGGCCTTGCTGGAGGGCCTGTCGCCTGTGCCCGACATTCCGGCCGAGGTCCGCGCCTTTTGGCGGGACCAGGCGAAAGCATCGGGGCCGGAAGAGCTCCACCACGAGCTGAGACGCCAGGACCCGGTCATGGCGTCTCGCCTCAGCCCGACCGACCCCCAGCGTGTGGTGCGTGCGCTGGAGGTTATCGACGCCACTGGCGTCTCCCTCGCCGAATGGCAGGGGCGGAACGCACCGCCCGTGGTGGACGAGGCCGCCGTGCTCAAACTTGTCCTCGCCCCGGAGCGAGAGCCGCTCTATGCGGCGATCGACGCGCGTTTCGACCGCATGGTCGAGGCGGGCGCCATTGCGGAGGTCGAAGCGCTTCTGGCGCTCGACTTGGATGCAGGGCTCCCGGCCATGCGGGCCCATGGCGTGCGGGAGCTGTCGGCATATCTTGCCGGCCGCATGACCCTGGACGATGCCGTGACCAAGGCCAAGACGGCAAGCCGGCGCTACGCCAAACGTCAAATGACCTGGCTGAAGCGGTTCATGGCGGATTGGACATGGGCCCCCGACGCGCAAGCGGCCCTGGCGTCGGTGGCGAACAGCCCTACACGGTGACTTGAGTGCCGATCTGCACCACGCGATCCGTGGGGAGCTGGAAATAGCTCGAGGCATCGTCCGCGTTGTGGGCGAGGAAGACGAACAGGCGGTCCTGCCATTGCGGCATCCCCGACCTGGCGTCCGGACGTATCGAGCGGCTCGATAAGAAGAACGACGTCGTCATGATGTCGAACTGCCACCCCTTTTTGCGCGCCAGAGCAAGGGCCTTGGGCACGTTGGGCCGCTCCACGAAGCCGAAATGCAAGGTCAGGCGTATGAACCTGTCGCTCACGCGCTCCATCTGCACCCGGTCTTGCGCTTTCACCCGCGGAATGTCCTCGTTCTTGATGGTCAGGATCACGTTGTTCTCGTGCAGCACCTTGTTGTGCTTCAGATTGTGCAACAGCGCTGTGGGCGCGAAATCTGGATCGGCGTTCAAGAACACCGCCGTGCCCGGCACGATATGGGGCGGCCTCTCCTCCAAATTCTTGACCAGCGGCTCGAACGGGATTTCCACGCGCCGGGTCTTCTGCCGCAGGAGTCGTGTGCCGCGCCGCCACGTGACCATGATGATGATCAGCATGAAGCCGACGAGGACGGGAAGCCAGGCGCCCTCGACCAGTTTCAGCATGGCGGCCATGACAAAGACCGTGTCGACGAAGACGAGCGGCGCCATCAGCGCGACCACCCAAATGAGCTTCCAGCGCCACAGCTTCCAGACCACGATGAAGCCGAGAATGCCCGCCACCCATTCGGTGGCTGCGACCGCCAGGACATAGGCCGACGCCAGCTCGCTGGAGGAGCGGAACATGAAGACGAGCAGCAGCACGCCCACCAGAAGGAGCCAGTTCACCCTCGGCATGTAGATCTGGCCGGCCTGCGATTCTGAGGTGTGGCGCACTTCCATGCGGGGCAAGAGGCCGAGTTGCATGGCCTGGCGGGTGATGGAGAACGCGCCGGTGATCACGGCCTGACTGGCGATTGCTGTTGCCATGGTGGCCAGCACCACCATGGGATAGAGCGCCCATTCCGGAAACAGCAGATAGAACGGGTTGGAGATGGTCTCCGGGTTCATCAAAACCAGCGCGCCTTGTCCAAAATAGTTCAAGAGCAGCGCGGGCAGCACGAAGAAGAGCCAGGCGGTCTGAATGGGCCGCCGTCCGAAGTGGCCAAGATCGTTGTAAAGCGCTTCGGAACCGGTCACCACGAGGAACACGGCGCCGAGGGTGATGAGACCGATGATGCCGTGGTTGAAAAGGAAAGTGAGCCCGTAATAGGGGTTGAGCGCGTTCAGAATGCGCGGATATTGCGCGATCTCCGCGACACCGGCGATGGCGATGACCAGGAACCAGACGGTGGTGATGGGCGCAAACAACGCCGAGACACGCGCGGTGCCGTGCGATTGCACGGAGAACAGCGCGACCAGAATGACCACCGTGATCGGCAGCACATAGGGCTCAAAAGCGTCGGTCGCCACATTGAGGCCCTCGACGGCCGAAAGCACCGACAGGGCCGGGGTGATCAGCGTGGAGCCGTAGAACATCGCCGCGCCGAGAATGCCGAGCGCCAGGATCAGGGGCGTGCGCTTGCCGACGGCGGTAAAGGCCAAGGCCGTCAAGGCCAGCGTGCCGCCTTCGCCGTTATTGTCGGCGCGTAGCAGCACCAGCACGTATTTGAGCGTGACGACGATGATCAGCGCCCAGAAGATCAGCGACAGCACGCCGTAGACCGCCGCCTGTGTGACGATGCCGTGCTCTCCGCCCGCCGCCAGGACGGCGACGCGCAGCGCGTAGAGCGGGCTCGTACCGATGTCGCCGTAGACGACACCGATCGAGCCGAACGTCAGGGCCCAGAATGCCCGCTTCGACAGCGCGGGGGCGCCATTGCCGTTGCCGTTGCCGTTGTTGTTACCGTTGGCAACGTACGTCTCTGAACTCGCCGATTGCTGCATTCAGACCGGTACTTGGGAGAAGCGTGATTGGTTGTCGCGTTCGCGCTTGGCCCAAGCATTTAGCCCAAGGCCGCGAGCCTCAAAAGCCGTAGGGACATAGGCGGATCGCAAGCGCTTGTCCAGAACGGTTGTTGGCGCAGGCGCACGGAAGCGTCGGTGCGCCGCAACAGGCGCGCAACAAATGGCGTGGCAAGGCTGAGAACGTGAAACTTCCGGAAAGGAATATCCCGTAAACCTTGTCATACATTCGCGATTGCCGTTGACCCGGTGTCATACACCGCTTAGGGTGCGCGGCTGAAACCGGCGTTTTCCGCCATTCCTTAAGCTATGCACCGGGCAGCGGCGGCAGCCTGCCGCAGCGGTCCGGTATTGCCAGTGAGCAGAGACCGAGTAGAGACAATGTCACGCACGATGACAGGCGCGCAGATAGTGCTGAAGGCCCTCGCCGACCAAGGCGTGGAGCACATCTTCGGCTATCCGGGCGGCGCCGTTTTGCCGATCTATGATGAGTTGCATCAGCAAGACGCGCTGAAGCATGTGCTCGTCCGCCATGAGCAGGGGGCGGTCCACGCCGCCGAAGGCTATGCCCGCTCCACGGGCAAGGTTGGCGTCGTGCTCGTGACCTCGGGTCCTGGCGCGACCAATGCCGTCACCGGGCTGACCGACGCATTGATGGATTCCATCCCCGTGGTTTGCATCACCGGGCAGGTGCCGACCCATTTGATCGGTAATGACGCGTTCCAAGAATGCGACACGGTCGGCATCACGCGGCCCTGCACCAAGCACAACTATCTGGTCAAGGACGTGGACGAGCTGTCCACGGTCCTGCACGAGGCATTCTATGTCGCGCGCTCCGGCCGGCCGGGCCCTGTCGTCGTCGATATCCCCAAGGACATTCAGTTCGCCACCGGCGTCTATGCGGGCCTGTCCAACTCCCAGCACAAAAGCTACCGGCCGCCGAAGGAGGGCGATCCGCGCGCCATCGAGGCCGCCATCGAGCTTATGGCGAACGCCAAGCGTCCGCTCTTCTATACGGGCGGCGGCGTCATCAACGCAGGTCCCGCGGCCAGCGAGCGCTTGCGTGAACTCGTGCGCACGACCGGCTATCCGATCACCTCGACCCTGATGGGTCTCGGCGCTTATCCGGCGTCGGATTCGCAGTGGCTCGGCATGCTCGGCATGCACGGCACCTACGAGGCGAACAACGCCATGCACGATTGCGACGTGATGGTCTGCATCGGCGCGCGGTTCGACGATCGCATCACCGGACGGCTCGATGCCTTCTCGCCGGGCTCCAAGAAGATCCACGTCGATATCGACCCATCGTCGATCAACAAGAACGTGCATGTCGACGTTCCCATCGTCGGTGACTGCGACCACGTGCTCAACCAGATGATCGCCGCGTGGAAGGCCAGAAAGCCGCAAATCGACAAAGCGGCCCAGAAGGCCTGGTGGGCGCAAATCGATACCTGGCGCGCGCGCAAATGCCTGCACTACAAGAACCGCGACGACGTGATCATGCCGCAATACGCTATTCAGCGGCTGTTCGAGCTGACCCGCGACAAGGATGTGTACGTCACCACGGAAGTCGGCCAGCACCAGATGTGGGCGGCGCAGTTCTTCCATTTCGACGAGCCCAACCGGTGGATGACTTCCGGGGGCCTTGGCACCATGGGCTATGGCTTGCCGGCGGCGGTGGGCGTTCAGATGGCGCACCCGGGCAGTCTCGTCGTCGATATCGCGGGCGAAGCGTCCGTGCTCATGACCATGCAGGAGATGTCGACGGCGGTTCAGTACGACCTGCCCATCAAGATCTTTATTCTGAACAACGAATATATGGGCATGGTCCGCCAATGGCAGGAGCTTCTCCACGGCGCCCGCTATTCGCATTCCTATACCGAGGCGCTCCCCGACTTCGTGAAGCTGGCGGAGGCCTATCAGGCCGTCGGCATCCGCGCTGAGAAGCCGTCGGAGCTCGACGATGCGATCCGCGAGATGATCGAGACGCCCCGGCCCGTCATCTTCGATTGCCGTGTCCACAAGCTCGCCAACTGCTTCCCCATGATCCCGAGCGGGGAGGCGCACAACAACATGCTGATGGGCGACGACGTCACGGGAGAGGACCTTGAGAACGCCATCACCGAGGAAGGCAAGGTGATGGTCTGATGGCGCAGCCTGGTTCGGCTTACTCGCTTGAGGCCCAAGAGCAGAAGCGCGAGACACATACGATCAGCGTGCTTGTCGACAACGAGCCGGGCGTGCTGGCGCGTGTCATCGGCCTGTTCTCGGGCCGTGGCTACAACATCGAGTCGCTCACCGTGTCGGAGACGGAGCACGAGGCGCATTTGTCGCGCATCACCATCGTCACGACGGGCACGCCCATGGTCATCGAGCAGATCAAGGCCCAGCTCGACCGGCTCGTGCCGGTGCATTCCGTCACCGATCTCACCGTGTCCGGCCAGCCCATCGAGCGCGAGCTCGCCATGGTCAAGGTGGCCGGCACCGGGGAGAAGCGGGTCGAGGCTTTGCGTTTGGCCGAGGCCTTTCGCGCCCAAGTCATCGACGCGTCCACCGAGCACTTCGTGTTCGAGATCACCGGGCGCCTTTCCAAGATCGAGCAGTTCATCGTGTTGATGCAGCCGCTCGGCCTGGTGGAGGTCTGCCGCACAGGGCTGGCGGCCATCGCCCGCGGGGCGGAGCGGATGTAGCCGCCCCTTGTCTTTTTGCGGTCCGGGCGGCAAAACCGGGCCGAACCGTCACATCGATAGTCGCGAACACCAGGGGAAGAGGTATGCGTGTTTATTATGATCGGGATGCCGATCTCAATCTGATCAAGGGGAAGAAAGTCGCCATCATCGGCTATGGCAGCCAGGGACATGCCCATGCGCTGAACCTGAAGGAGTCCGGCGTCGCGGATGTGGCCGTTGGCTTGCGCGAAGGCTCCAAGTCGGCAGCGAAAGCAGAAGGCGCAGGGCTGAAGGTGATGAGCGTCGCCGACGCCGCCAAATGGGCCGACGTGGTCATGATGCTCACCCCAGACGAGCTGCAAAGCCAAATTTGGGAAGAGGACCTCAAGCCCAACATGAAACAGGGCGCGGCGCTGTTCTTCGCCCATGGCCTCAACATCCACTTCAACCTCATCGAGCCGCGGCCCGACATGGATATCTGCATGGTCGCACCCAAGGGGCCTGGCCATACGGTGCGCGCCGAATATCAACGCGGCGCCGGTGTGCCGTGCCTCGTGGCCATCGACCAAGACGCCACCGGCAACGCCCACGACCTGTCGTTGTCCTATGCCTCGGCCATCGGCGGGGGGCGTGCGGGCATCATCGAAACCACGTTCCGTGAGGAGTGCGAGACAGACCTGTTCGGCGAGCAGTCGGTCCTGTGCGGCGGCCTCGTGGAGCTGATGCGCAACGGCTACGAGACACTGGTCGAGGCGGGCTACGCGCCGGAAATGGCCTATTTCGAATGCGTCCACGAGGTGAAGCTGATCGTCGATCTCATCTATGAGGGCGGCATCGCCAACATGAACTACTCGGTGTCCAACACGGCGGAGTATGGCGAATACGTCTCCGGTCCCCGGGTGGTGAACGAAGACTCCAAGGCGGCCATGAAAGAGGTGCTGAACGACATCCAGTCCGGCAAGTTCGTGAAGGACTGGATGCTGGAGAACCGCATCAACCAGCCGAGCTTCAAGGCCATGCGCGCCAAATGCGACAACCACGATATGGAGGTGGTCGGCAAGCGCCTGCGGGACATGATGCCGTGGATCGCCGAGCGGAAAATGGTCGACAAGGCCAAGAACTAGACGACCTGGGTCAGTGCACAAGGCGTAAGACATGGCCGGGCTCGTCCCGGCCATTGGTCTTTCTGCCCTAAGGAGAGCGGAATCCGGTCGCGGGCGTGCCCCGTCTGTGATGTGATCCCGTCACGCTGGGACCAGGGGGGCCTTTCCGATGATGATCACCCGCTACGCCAAGATCGTGATGGTGGCGTGCCTTGCGATCTTCTGTCTGCTGGTCGTGTTCAACAACCTGACCGACTACGACACGAACCATCTTTTCGTGAAGCGCGTCCTGAGTATGGACACGACCTTCGCAGGGAACCCTCTGCTGTATCGGTCGGTCACCCATCCCGTCCTCACGCATTTTAGCTACTGGTTGATCATCCTCGGTGAGGCGATCGCAGGAATTCTGTTCCTAGCCGGCGCCATTCGCCTCTGGCAGGTGCGCTCGGCTCCCGCGCCCGAGTTCAACGGCGCCAAGGGGCTGGTCGTGGTCGGCGCGCTTGCAGCCTTCATCGTCTGGTTCTTTCTGTTCATGGTGATCGCGGGCGAATGGTTCGTCATGTGGCAATCGACGAGCTGGAACGCCCAGCAGGCCGCCTTCCGCCTCTATGTCACGGTGCTGGTGGTGCTGATCTTCGTGAACCAGGCCGATGGCGATCTGCCCAAACCGGCCAAACCGGCCAAACCGGCTCCGGCCAAACGGGCCCCCGCCAAACGGTCCCCCGCCAAGCGGGCGTCGGCCGAGAAGCCCGCTCCGGCCAAAAAGCGCACGCCCACGCGCCGGCGCATAGACAAGGGGCGCCGCCGGACGGATACCGAGTAAGGAGCCACCAAGAGATGGACCGCAGCGAGACAGAGGCCGTCATCAAGGCCCTCTACGGGGCCCGGGCCGCGGGGGATATGGATGCCCTGGCCACGGCCTTCGCCGACACTGCCACCTTCCAGATCGCGGGCTCGCCGGAGGCGAGCATGCTGGCCACGATCGCCGAGGGCCATGAGGGGGTCATGGGGCTGTTCCAGACCATGACCGACAGCTTCGAGTTGGAGGACGTCACCATCCTCGATCTTCTGGTGGATGGCGGCAAGGCCGCCGTCCGCTGGCGTGCCACGGTCCACCTGGTCACGTCTGGCGGGACCTACACCACCGAAGTGGCCGACTTTCTGGAAATCAGAGACGGAAAAGTGGTGTCTTTGATTGAGTTTCTGGACACCGCTCTGGCCGGATAGGGCGGCAATCCGGCGCCTGCTATGGCTTCTGTCGGGGTCCCCGCTGAGGGGGTGCACAATCCCGTGAAGCTTGCCATTTGAGGGCCGGATTTGGGTGGTTTGCTTCAGCCCGAGAGCGCATAATTCGCCGATCCGAGCGAGGGGGATTCGCGCCCCGCAACGTGGGGCCAGACCGGAACGGGGCCGGGAACTGAGGCACCGGAGGGAGCAGACGAATGAGAGTCATCGCCTTGGGATTAGCCCTGGCGGTCACCACCAGCCTTCCAGGGCTGGCGGCGGAGCCTGACGGCCCGTCCGAGCTCGTCGGCAAGACCGAGGCGATCCGGATCGCCATTCAGGACCAAGTGGGCGCTCAAACCATGCGCGACGCCGCCGAGCAGATCGCCCTGGCTGAGTACTACTCCGTTCCCAACCGTCGTCTTCTATGGGTCGACGAGGCCGGCCTCAGCAAGCGCGGCAAGGCGGTCGTAGCGGAGATCCGCAAGGCCGACGATTACGGGCTGCGCAGTGCCGACTACAAGCTGCCGGACCTCTCGGGCCTGAAGCCCGGGACGCCGGAAGCTGTTGAGAGGCTGGCGAATGCCGAGCTGAAGATCAGCACCGCGGTTATCGAATACGCCAAGGACGCCCGCGGCGGACGCATCGAGCCGAAGAGCCTCAGCAAGAACTTGGACGCCGAACTCTATCTGCCGAACCCGGCCGAAGTAATCGGCTTCATTGCCATCCGCTCCGATCCTGCCGCTTATCTGCGCAGTTTCCAGCCGGCCCACCCGCAATTCGAGGCGCTTCGCAAGCAGCTCATCGCCGAGCGCGGCGGCAGCGCCCAACAAGCCACGGCCAAACCGGAGGATATCGTGATCCCCCGCGGGCCGTCCTTGAAGCTCGGGGTCGAGCACGGTCAGGTGGCCTTGCTGCGGAAACGCCTCGAGACGCCCGCCAAAGACGGCGGCAATGACTATGTCTTCGATGCGGAGCTTCGCGACGCGGTGATCGCCTTTCAGCGGGCCAAAGGCGGCAAACCGGACGGCATCGTCGGCCCCGGTACACGGCGCATGCTGAACGGCGATGCATCGTCGGCGCCCCAAGTCAGCGGCCAGCAGAAGATCGACCTCCTGGTCGTCAACATGGAACGCTACCGTTGGCTGCCCCATGACATGGGCAACTTCCACATCAAGGTGAACATTCCGGAGTTCAAGGTCCGGGTGTTCAAGGACGACGCCTCGATCCATGAGACCCGGGTAATCGTCGGCAAGCCGCACACTCAGACGCCGGTCTTCAGCGACGAGATGGAGCGGATCGTGTTCCGCCCCAATTGGTTCGTGCCGCAATCCATCAAGGCCAAGGAGATCGCGCCTTATCTGCGGCGCGGCGGCGGGTTCTTCTCCAGCGGCTGGGATACGTCCATTCTGCGGCGGCAAGGCCTGCGCATCCGCGGCGCCAACGGCCGCGACATCGATCCCGACCGGATCGACTGGAGCCGCAACGACATTCGCCGCTACGAGGTCTATCAGCCGCCCGGACCGCGCAATGTGTTGGGCTTGGTCAAGTTCCTGTTCCCCAACGAGCACGACGTCTATCTGCACGACACCACTCAGAAGCACCTCTTTTCCAAGGCGGTGCGCGCCGAAAGCCATGGCTGCGTGCGGGTCCAGAACCCCGATGCCTTCGCCACGGTCTTGCTCGGTCACGATCAAGACTGGAGCGCCGCCCAGGTGGCCTCCGCCATGCACGGCACGGTCGACGCCAACAAGATCTACATTAAGAACCAGATCCCGGTTTACCTGACCTATTTCACGGCGACCGTGGACGAGAACGGCTCGCTCCAGCAGTTCCGCGATCTTTACGGTCACGACCGCCGCATGATTGCGGCGCTGAAGGGGATGGCCATCCCTGCTGGCCTGCCGGACAACGTCGAGGTCTCGTCCAACAACAGCTATGAGCGCCGCACGGTCCGCCGGCGGTCAGGCGGCAACCCGTTTGCCTCGATCTTCGACTTCTAGGCACCGCGGCGAGGGCGGCAACGCGCTCAAGAGCCGATCAGCACGAGCTTGGCAGCCCGATGGGAGAGGCGTGACGCACGTCTTGCCACGGGCGTCTTGCTCTTGCGCCCGCTTCCCCCTATTTTCCGAGCCTGAAGCAAGGCGTTGAGGCTTTGCCAGAATAGGATGACGATGCAGCGCACGACCCGACAGATTAGGGCTTCGGCTGGCGGACCTCAGGTCCGTGGCATGCGTGCGCGCGCACTCACGCTCCTCCTTACAAGCCCCTGAGCTCCGGCGGTCTTGGCCTCGGGCCAAGGCGGGCGTTCAGGGGATGACAACACAAACCACCGAAATTCAAGGGCCTTGCCAGTCGTGTTAGACTGAGGGCCATCGGCTTGAGGACGAGCAGCATGGATTCGCAGACCAAGACCCCGGCGGGGCAGCCGCGCGATGAGAAGGACCGCGTGGTCATTTTCGACACGACCTTGCGCGACGGGGAGCAATGCCCCGGCGCCACCATGACCTATGACGAAAAGTTGGAGGTCGCCGAGCTTCTCGACGAGATGGGCGTGGACATCATCGAGGCCGGCTTCCCGATCGCCTCTCAAGGGGACTTCGAGAGCGTCCAGGAGATCGCGCGGCGCGCGCAGACCTCGGTGATCTGCGGTCTGGCCCGCGCCCAACCGCAGGATATCGACCGCTGCGCCGAGGCTATCAAACCCGCCAGGCGCGGCCGCATTCACACCTTCATCGGCACCTCGCCGCTCCATCGCAAGTACCAGTTAGGCCTCGAGGAGGCGGAGGTGCTGGAGCGGGTCACCGCGTCCGTCTCCCGCGCCCGCGGCCACACCGACGATGTCGAATGGTCCGCCATGGACGCCACTCGCACCGAGGAGGACTTCTTGTGCCGCTGCGTGGAGGCCGCCATCAAGGCGGGCGCCACCACGGTGAACATCCCCGATACGGTTGGTTATGCCTATCACGACGAATTCGGTGCGCTGATCCGCATGCTTCTGGAGCGTGTGCCGGGCGCCGACACAATCGTGTTCTCCACGCACTGCCATAACGATCTGGGGTTGGCGGTCGCCAACTCCCTGTCCGGGGTGACGGCGGGAGCCCGCCAGGTGGAGTGCGCCGTCAACGGGCTTGGCGAGCGTGCCGGAAACGCGGCCCTGGAAGAGATCGTCATGGCGATCCACACGCGCTCGGACGTCATGCCATTTTGGACCGGCATCGATACCACCCATTTGACGCGAGCTTCCAAGCTCGTCTCCCGGGTGACGGCCTTTCCGGTCCAGTACAACAAAGCCATCGTTGGCCGGAACGCATTTGCCCACGAAAGCGGCATCCATCAGGACGGCGTGCTGAAACATGCGGGCACGTTCGAGATCATGACGCCGGAGAGCGTCGGCTTGAAGGAGTCCTCCCTGGTGATGGGCAAGCACTCCGGCCGCCACGCCTTCCGCGAGAAGCTGAAAGAGCTGGCCTACGAGCTCGGCGACAACGCCTTCGAGGACGCCTTCGTGCGCTTCAAGGCTTTGGCCGATGCCAAGAAGCATGTCTATGACGAGGATATCGAGGCCCTGGTCGATCAGGAGATCGCCTCTGCCCATGATCGCATCAAGGTCGTGGCGCTGACCGTGATCGCGGGCACCGGCGGGCCCCAGAAGGCGACCATTACGTTGGATATCGACGGCAAGCAGCAAATGTACGAGGCGACCGGCGACGGTCCCGTGGACGCGACCTTCCAGGCCATACGCGCGCTCGTCCCCCACGAGGCCCGCTTGGCGCTCTATCAGGTGAGCGCGGTCACGGAAGGCACCGACGCGCAAGCCGAAGTCATGGTCCGCCTGGAGGCGGAAGGCAGGATTGCCACGGGCCGGGGCTCCGATACCGACACCATGGTCGCATCGGCCCGCGCGTATGTCAGCGCGTTGAACAAGCTCCTGGCGCGGGGAGGCCGGCGCAAACCGGAGACGATGCTCGCCTCCTAAGGGACAGTTCAGCGCGCGTCCGGTCGGCTCGCTCGCCGCGATCCGCTGCTCAAATATGGCAATTGGGCGCGGTGCGGCGGAGCGGCCCCGGCCATTTATGCCGCGCGGCCATGACGGGTGCGTCAAGCGAAGAGTTTTTTCGATTCTGACGCCATCACGCATTGCCCGTCATCGCGATTTGACGCAACATAGCATCGCGCACAGGGGGCCGAACCCTTTGATCGGCCATATTTTCTCTTGGTGCGCAGTGTCAGTAGCGTGAAAGGGCTCCCGTGGCTGCGGTGGGCCGATTGGGGCGGGTTGCATGTTCTCGCGGGTCTTTGGGGCTGCCTCGGCTGCAGACATGGCCATCGACCTTGGTACGGCCAACACGGTCGTATACGTGCCAGGGCGGGGGATCGTTCTAGACGAACCCTCCGTGGTCGCCATCGAGGAGCGTGGCGACGACCAAAAGGTGATTGCCGCGGGGCATGAGGCCAAGACGATGCTGGGGCGAACACCCAGCAAGATCGAGACAGTTCAGCCGCTGCGCGATGGCGTGATCGCCGACTTCAACGCGGCTGAGGAGATGATCAAGTATTTCATCCGGCGCGTGAACAAGCGCCGGCTATTCGGCAGCCCGCGGGTGATGATCTGCGTGCCGGCGAGCGCCACTTCGGTCGAGCGCCGCGCGGTTCACGAAGCGGGCCTATCGGCAGGCGCGCGGCGCGTCTATCTCATCGAGGAGCCGGTGGCCGCAGCTATCGGGGCAGGCCTTCCGATCAAGGAGCCGCGCGGGTCCATGGTCGTAGATATCGGCGGCGGCACCACGGACATCGCCGTGATGTCCATGGGAAGCGTTATCTACTCCAAGTCGATCCGTACCGCCGGTAACGCCATGGACGAGGCAATCGTCAACTACTCACGTTTCAAGCATCACGTTCTGATCGGCGCGACCAACGCCGAGGCCATCAAAAAAGAGGCTGGCTCTGCCGTGGCCAAGGCCAACGGCACCCATGTCGCCGTCCAACTCAAAGGACGCGACATGCAACGCGGCTTCCCCACAGAGGTCACGCTGGGGCCCCATGAGATCGCCGATGCCTTGACCTTGCCGATTCAACAAATCGTGGGCGGCATCCGCCAAGCGCTTGCCGACGTACCGCCGGAACTCACCGCCGATATTTGCGATGCTGGAATCTACCTCACCGGGGGCGGCGCGCTTTTGGAGAAACTTGATGTGCGCTTTCAGCAGGAGACAGGTGTAAAGTTCAAGATTGCCGAAGATCCGCTTCGCTGCGTCGTCCGGGGAACCGGGATGGCCTTGGAGCGGTTGGATGAGATTGCCGACTTGCTGATCAAACCCTAGCCGGAGTCGGGGAGCGAACAGAGTCGAGAGCGGGGTACTGAGAAGGGCGCGTTTCAAGCGGCCCGGCACAGAGGGGGAGGGGAGCGCCGCCGGGTGTTCCCAGGTTGGAGGCAAATGCGCGAGCGCGGCTCACCATTGTTCCGTCGACACCGGCCGTCTTGGCGGGCGCCGGTCGAGCTGCTGAGTTTTGGCCTCTACTTTCTCTGTGCTGTTCTCCTTGTCTTAAGCCGTATCGGCCACGGCGCGATCTCAGATGCGCGCGATGGCTTAGTTGATCTCGCTGAACCTCTCTTGGAGGTCGCCTCGTTTCCCGCGGTCGAAGCGCGTCGCGCCATGGATCGTGTGAAGCTGTACATGGCCGCGTTCGACGAAGTCGACCGGTTGAAGCAGGAGAACGAGGCGCTCAAGCAGTGGGAGTGGCGCACCAAGCTGCTCGAGCAGCAAGTAGCCCATCTGCGGTCTCTGTTGAATGCGGTGGAGGAGCCCGCACTGGTCTATGCCACGGGCCGCGTCATCGCCGACGCGCGCGGGCCGTTCGTCCGCAGCGCCCTGATCAATCTCGGCCGCAACGACGGCTTGCGAATCGGCTACGCCGTGATCAATGGAGACGGGCTCGTCGGCCGTACGGTCGACGCGGGCGATTCCGTCGCGCGCGTGCTGCTGCTCAACGACCTGAACAGCCGCATCCCAGTTTTGGTCGGTCCGGCTGGCGTGCGGGGCTTGGCCTTCGGCGACAACAGTGCCGAGCTTCAGCTGGACTTCATCCCCGAAGGCACGACGCTCTACCCGGGCGATGAGGTCTACACCTCCGGCAGCGATGGCGTGCTGCCCCGGGGCTTGCGTGTCGGTGTCGTCTCCGGGTCTCCCGGCGCTTACAAGGTGCGGCCCTATGCGGAGCTGAACTCGCTCAACGCGGTGAGCGTCCTGTTCTTCGATACGCCCGCGCTGACGCGCGCCGACCCGTCGGATAGCGGCACCGGCGCACTTTCCGCGACGCCGGAGGAGAGACGGGACGCCGCATCGGCGGCTACGTCCCGCCCCATGGCCGCGGTCGCGCCAACGCCCCAGCAGCAGGTACAGGCCGAGCGATGACGAAATTCCTCCCGGCCCTGTCCGTTCTCTTTGCGGTGCTCGCCACCGCGGTGCCGTGGGGATTGCCAGCCGATGCAACGTTCATCCTGCCGCTCGTCGTGGTGATGATGGTGTTCTGCTGGCGCACGATTCCGGGAGCGGGGCTACACCCGGCCGGCGCGTTCGGGCTTGGGTTTCTGGCCGATCTGATGAGCGGGGGGCCGCTGGGCTATTGGGCGCTGATGTGCCTCACCGCCGCCACGGTGGGTGGACGGACGGAATCCCGGGGCGAAGGTCATGACCTTGGCCGGCATTGGCTCGTCTGGAGCGGCCTCGTTGCGGGGCTCGGCCTCTTCGGGTGGCTCCTCGCCTCGCTCTATTACGTCCGCTGGATCGATTGGTGGCCGATCGCCTTTGGCGCCATCACCACGATCGCCTTGTTCCCGATCGTCCTCTACGGCTTGCTGTGGATCCGCCACGGCCGCTTGGGGCATGCGCGCAACGCCATCTTCCGGGGTGGGGCATGAGAAGGAAGGCCCTCCACTACGGCGCGCGGAAGAAACCCGATTACGCGCGCAAGCAGCGCTTTCGGTTCTCGCGGCGTGCGCTTCTGGTCGGCGCGGGCCAAATCGGCCTGTTCGGCCTGCTGGGCTGGCGCTTGCACCAACTGCAAATCCGCGACTCATCGGAATACCGTCTGCTGTCGGACGAGAACCGCATGATGATGCAGCTCGTGGCCCCCGCGCGGGGCGCCATCTACGACCGGTTTGGTGCGATCATCGCGGAGAACAGGGAGAACTTGCGCGTTCTCGTGCTGCCTGCGTTCTGCAAGAGCCTGCCGGGAACGCTCGATGCGCTCTCCAGGATCGTGCCGGTGTCGGCGGCGACAAGAGACCGCGTCATGCGTGCCGCGCGCCGCCAGAGCGGGTATTACCCGGTGCTCGTGGCCGAAGGCCTCACCTGGCGTCAGTTCGGCTTGCTCAACGTACTTGCGCCGCAAATTCCGGGTCTGCGGATGGATCGCTCCGCCTACCGCAAATACCATCACGGCCGCTCCATGGGCCATGTGGTCGGTTATGTCGGCATGGCGGGAAAACGCGAAGTCGATCTCGATCCGGTCATGCGGCTGCCGGGCTTCCGCACCGGCCGCGCTGGAGTGGAGAAGAGCTTCGACCGCGAGCTGAGAGGCCGTCCCGGCAGCATCCAATACGAGGTCGACGTACACGGCCGCGTCATCCGCGAATTGGGATCGACGCCGAGCACCAAGGGCAGCGACCTGGTTCTCACCGTCGACCATCATCTCCAGACTGTCGCGCTCGACCGCCTCAAGGAGCATCGCGTGGCGTCGGTCGTCGTGATGGACGTCGTCACCGGCGGCATTCTGGCCTTGGCTTCGACGCCTGCTTTCGACCCCAACGCGGTTGCCTTCCATCCCGACCCGAAGCAGTGGCGCGCCTTGGCCCGAGCCAAGGACAACCCGCTGCAGAACCGCGGGATTCGCGGGCAATATCCGCCCGGCTCGACCTTCAAGATGGTGACCGCGCTTGCCGGCCTGTCTGCCGGGGTGATCGATTCCAAAGAAACCATGCGATGCCCGGGAGGCTACCGGGTGGGCCGGAAGCGCTTCCGCTGTTGGAAGTCCCATGGCGGCGGCATCAATCTCCACGAGGCGATCAAGCAGTCCTGCGACGTCTACTTCTACGAGACTGCCAAACGCGTGGGCATCGACTACCTCGCTCTCGTTTCGCGCCACCTCGGCCTGGGCCGCACCTATGACTGCGGCTTGGCGGGCGAGAAGCCGGGACTGATCCCCGATGTCGCCTGGAAGCGCGCGGCGCTGATGCAGCCCTGGTACACGGGCGAGACGGTGATCGCTGGCATCGGCCAAGGATTCGTGCTGACCACGCCGCTTCAGCTCGCCGTCATGACCTCGCGCATTGCGACCGGGCGCGCCGTGCTGCCCAAGCTTGTGCTCTCGCCCGACGCTCCGACGGAGACATGGCCCGAGCTCGACTTCGATCCGGCGCATCTGGACTTCGTGCGGCGCGGCATGATCGCCGTCGTCAACGAGCCTCGGGGTACCGCCCGCCGTTCCGCACTGGAGATTCCCGGCGTGCTAATGGCGGGCAAGACCGGAACCTCGCAAGTGGTCAGCACCCGCAACGAGCACAAGCTGTCGCCTTACGAGCGGGAGACCCATGCATTGTTCGTCGCCTATGCGCCGGCCGACGCCCCCCGTTACGCCGCGGCGTGCGTCGTGGAGCATGGCGGCGGCGGGTCCCGCGCAGCCGCACCGATCGTCAAGGATGTTCTGACCGAGGCCTTGCTGCGTGATCCGGCGCGGCGTCCTGCCTTCGTAGCCGACACGGGGGCCGCTGTGCCCGGGGAGCTCGCCTCGGCGAGAGGGACGCCATGAAGATGCTCTTCGCGGAGACCGCGGCGCCCAAGCTCAATCTCCGCAAGAAGCTGTGGGGCCTCAACTGGCCGTTTCTGCTGTTAGTGACGGCGATTGCCCTGGTGGGCGCGGCCGCGCTCTACTCCGTGGCGGGCGGCGCACTGGAGCCTTGGGCCAGCCGTCACGTCGTGCGTTTCTGCGTCGGCCTGGCGCTGCTCTTCGTCGTTGCGTTCTCCGACATCCGTTGGTGGCTGAACGGAGCCTATCCGATCTATTTCGGCGTCTTGCTTCTGATGCTGCTCGTGCCGTTCATTGGCGTGGAAAGCGGCGGCGCCCGGCGCTGGCTGGGGGTCGGCGAGCTCAGCTTCCAGCCGTCGGAAATGATGAAGATCGCGCTCGTTCTGGCGTTGGCGCGCTATTACCAATGGCTGCCGCCGGAGAAGATCTGGCGCCCCGACGCGCTCCTGCCGCCGCTTCTCCTAATCGGCCTGCCGGTATTGCTGGCGCTCGCCCAGCCGGATTTGGGCACGGCGGCGTTGTTTGCCATTATCGGCTGTGGGTTGATGTTCCTCGCCGGCGTGAGCTGGTTCTATTTCGGCGCGGCCATTGTCGGCGTGATCGTGGCCTTGCCCCACGCCTGGGAGCGGCTGCACGACTATCAGAAGGAGCGGGTGCTCACATTTTTCGATCCGGAGCGCGATCCCCTCGGCTCCGGTTATCACATCCTCCAATCGAAGATCGCCATCGGCTCCGGCGGGCTCGGGGGCAAGGGCTTCATGCAGGGCACCCAGGCGCAGCTCGATTTCCTGCCCGAGAAGCACACGGACTTCATCTTCACGATGTTCGCCGAGGAGATGGGCTTTATCGGCGCTCTCCTGCTGCTGGCTCTCTATCTCTTGGCGTTGATGTTCATAACCTATATGGCGCTGCGCTGCCGCAGCATGTTCGCCAAGCTGGTGGCAGCGGGCATGGGCCTGACCCTCTTCGCCTATGTGTTCATCAATGTGGCCATGGTCACAGGGCTGGTCCCCGTCGTCGGCGTGCCCTTGCCGCTGGTGTCCTATGGCGGCACCTCGATGCTCACTATGATTATCGGCCTTGGCTTCGTATTGAACGCCCACGTCAATCGCCGGGTCACCTTCCGGCGCGAGGAGGTGCGAGCCTTGTGGTGAGCCGCTCGCGGCGAACCACCTGCGGCGAGCCACCAGCGGCCAGCCACTTGCAGTGAGCCAAGCGGCGAGCCATCTAGAGAAAGCCCGCGCTGGACAGGCGGACCGGCGCAATGCTAAGGGGACCTCCCTTGAGACCCGAAAGGGCTCAGGCCGGATGCGCCTCTTAAGAACGAGGCAGGGGCATTCAGGGCGCATAGCTCAGTTGGTAGAGCAGCTGACTCTTAATCAGCGGGTCCAAGGTTCGAGTCCTTGTGCGCCCACCACTTTCCAAAACCGGCATTGATTTTATTTGTGTTTTCCGCGTTTCTCCCGCACCTCATGCGAAGGTGCGGGAATAGATGTTCCGCTTGGGTTCCTCAGCTTCTCGATTGACTGGGCTGCAAGCAGCCGTCTATTGGCGGAACGGGTATAGTGCGCGGCCATTTGGTGGTCCGTCCATCCGAATACAGCCATGAGCTGCGCTTCGGTCGCCCCGTTGTTTGCCATGCGGGTTGCAGCGAGCTTTCGGACGCCGTGAGCCGATCCGGGTACCCCTGCGTGATCACAGGCTTCCCGAAACATGTTGCCGAATGCCTCCTTTCGGAGTGGCCGCCTGTTTGCTCCCACGATGAATGTCAGGTCCCCGCATGGGCCTGCATCCAGCGTCTTCTGCAGCACAGGAAGTACGATAACTGGAACTTCAATGGTCAAGCCGCTCTTCTCAGTCTTGATCAGGCCACCTACGTGTTGACGCCCAACCCGCACGGCATCGCCACGGCGCAGGCCGGTATAGAGCAGCACATCCAGCCAAACACGCTGTCGTGTTCCGATGGGCCAATGCTTTTGATAGGTGGAGACATGTTCCTCGGTCCAGGCCACAAAGCCCTCGCTCCGCCTTTGCGGGAGGTTCTGTACGCCTGCCGTTGGATCAGACTTCGCAAGTCCCGTGCGGTGTGCCCACCGGAACAGTCCGCGCATAGCGTCGAGGAAGTGTCGGGCTTGCGCAGGCGTCGATGAGCGCCGCTCCCGCCCGGCAATGATCGTGTCTCTAGCGATCTTTGCGTATCGCTCGTGTCCGGCTGTCTTTAGGACATGCTTGAAGATGTTGTCTCGTTGTCGCCGGGTAGCGGTTGAAAGGTCCGTCCATGCTGCTGTTTCACGGTAGCGGGCAACAAGCCATCCAAGGCTGCTCGTAGCGGGGGCCGTCTCGCGGATAGGGGCTCGGTCAACGGCGGCTCTGTACTCAGCGTTGAACTCAGGGGTCCCGAACTCCGTCTTGAGCCGGATGCGTGGACCATGACCCACACGGACGTACCAGACGAAGCGGCCATGCCGCGTACGTTCTCGGTGTAGGTGAGGGGGGCGAGGTCGGGGCAACTAAAGCACAATCTCCTTGCCTGCGGTCGTTGCATCGGGCGGCTCAAATACGACGACGATCTTTCCGTCTCTATCGATTTCAGCTCTGCTCACACGTTCGCCTGCGGCGCGGGCGGCCCTAAGCGCGCGCGTCAGGTCACTCTGTTTGAAGGTGAGTGGAGCACGAGGCATTCTACTTCCTACCGGGCTTCGCGTCGATACTGCCCCGAGAGTAGCCCCATTCTCTCGCCGGGCATAAACTGACCGAGCGAACTCTCCAAGGTTATCTTGCTAGCAGGTTGCTAGCATCACGATGGAAGCGATGTGTTCTAGCAAGAGTGGCCATACCAACGACAGTGGGGAGTGGTGGCGACCCAACTCCATTGGATGGAGCACCGCTAGATTTTTTGGGGTTGAAAACGCACGAAAGTAGAAGCACCCATATCTGTATGGAGACTTTGCGGGGTCTTGACCCCGCCCCTCTATCACCAAGCTCTGATGGCTGATGTCGTCAGAGCTGTCAGCCTCTGCGGAGATGGCTCAAAACTCTCCCCTGCGGTTTGAAGCGACGTCACAGCTTCCGCGCATCTTGCCTAACGCCCTGGCGATACTGGGGGCCTCCGGTCAGAGCCCGTCATAGCTCTCGCTGATCGAGTTGACCCGGCGCAATCGGTCTCTCTGCGTCTGCTCCACGTCACGGAAGCCGTTTCGCTCATCGAGCGCATCGATGCTCTTCGTCCGCGCGCACGTCACGCCGCTGCCGTCAACCGGCATCACGATCAACATAGCCAATTCTGACTGGGGGCTGCCATGAAAGCGCAAGCCGATACACTTTATCCGTCTTACCTCAACGCTCGCCTTCCACGCGAGGTCGCTGACGCGCTTAGCGCGAATGCTCGCGCCCGATTTACAACCGTTGCTGAGTACTCTCGACAGCTACTGATCCGTGGTCTCCGGGAGGACGGCGTTGCCCTTGAGACCAACTCACGAGCATAGTGAACGTCTACCCTGGGAGATTGCACAATGGATGATCAGGAGCAGCGCGCAACCTCAACGGGCTCTGTCAACAACACCACCGATGCGTCGGGTCGTGTAAGAACGAACAATCGTTCCAACACGCGCTCGACCACGAACACATCAAGCACAAGCCAGACGCAGCAGGACACGGCTCAGCGCGGCCTGACATACGGAACGTCGAGAAGAAACCCTTACGCCCCAGCAGAGCCAGCGCTCATGGAGATGATTGAGCGAGCCAGAGCATTGGGTGACAATAGCGCAGACCTCACGCCTCAGGAGACGTCCGCTATCAGCGGTATCACCGAAACGGCTGAGCGCAACGCCGGTTTCAATCCCGAGATCGAGAGGCTCGCGGTCGACCAGTTCGCTGGCGGCGGGATGGGAGAAGGTGCTGACCATATCCGAGATGCCTACGACGAGACGTCGAACTACTACAGGGGCATCCTCGGTGATGACATGACCGGAGAGAGCAACCCGTACGTCACGGGATTGCTTTCGACCATCAGGGATGATGTGACCAATCACATTGGTGGACAATTCGCTGTTGCGGGACGCTCCATGTCCCCTGCGCACGCGAACACCCTGTCAGAGGGTATCACAAGCGCAATGGCCCCCATCCTATTCGATAACTACTGGAAGGAGCGCGGCGCACAGGAGAGAGCAGCTGCCGGTCTTGGCTCTGAGGCTCGCGCAACAGCAGGAGCGCTGGATGAGACTGCTGGCAACGTGCTGGAGGCCCGTGGAGCTGGCACAGACACGCTTGAGCGCACCTACGATCCGTTTACGCGGCTCGCCCAGGCGGGAGCCTATGAGGTTGAGACACCCGTAACGCGATCCAGCATGATCAGCGATCTGCTCACGCAGCTGGCTGGTGTCGGTGGTGACACTGAGAACTTCGGATTGAACCTGTCAGAGGGAACGCTCACAGGAAGAACCGATACGCGCGGCAGAAGCGATACCGATACAACCACGACATCGAGAGGATCGGTCGACACCAGGAACAGGTCGAGGATGCGCGGCACCCAGACGGGAACCCAAACGACGACTGTCGAGACCGACCCCCTCCAGGTCATTACTGGAGGCCTGCTGGGTGGACTTGGGCTCTACCTCGGGAGCAGAAAAAAGGAAGACGGTACTAAAGCCGCAACGAAACGGGGGAGCGCGTAACCCATGGTGGCCACACTTGATGACTTCAGACGAAGCTACCCCCGCTACAGAGACGTTCCAGACGAGGACCTAGCTGACGCGATTTACGAAAAGTACTACGTCGGACGGATCGAACGCCCCAAGTTCGATAAGAAACTGGGTTTGACCAAGGACAGCGATCCATCCTGGCCGGAGGTGGCGAGCGGTATACTCAGCAACTTCGGTTCAAGCGCAGTGGGTGTCGTTGAGGATACCATCACGCCATTCGCGCAACCTGTCGAAACAGCAAAGGCTCTCGGCGGCCTTGTGGTCGGGGGCGTGCAGAAGTTGGTGCCAGGAGAGCAGTCCAACGAGAAGTATGCGGACGCGCTAGGAGCGTTCCTCAAGGATCGTTACGGGAGCGTGGGAGCCTTTAAGCAAACGCTCCGTGATGATCCGGCTGGTGTGATGGCAGATGCATCAATGTTCCTCACAGGCGGGACCAGCGCCCTTGCTCGCGCACCCGGGATTGCGGGCAAGGTCGGCGAGGCTGCAAAGGTAGCAAGCGCCGTTGATCCGGCAAACGTCACGTTCAAAGCAGGCGGCGCAGTAGCCAAGAGCGTGCCGGAACTTGTCGGAGTTGCCACCGGCACCGGATCAGCGCCCTTGAAGATCGCCTTCAAATCTGGTCGCGAGGGGGGTGAAGCGGGTCGCGCATTTAGGGAGAACCTGCGCGATGGCAGCACTGAGCAGATGCTCGAAGCTGTAGACGACGCCAATGCGGCCGTGAGGCAGCTGTATGCCAAGCGCGGCGCTCAGTACGTCGAGGATATGAGCGGCATCGGCAACGTGGGCGCGGTGGTTCGTCCCGGGGTATTTCAGCAAATCGGACGGGCGGCGGGCAAAGCACTCAACATGCACACGTTCAAGGGTGTCGACTTTTCCCCCAAGACGAGACCCGTGCGTCAAGAGGTGTTTGACACCGTTTCAAAGTGGAAGGACAGAGACCCAAACGTATTTCATACAGCTGACGGTCTCGACAAGATGAAGCGTGAGATTGGTGACATCAGGGATGCACAGACATTTGGATCGCCGAGCTGGAAAGCAGCCAATGACGTCTATCGAGCGGTTGATACCGAAATCACGAAGGTTTTCCCCGAGTACGCCGCTGCAATGCAGAACTATGCGCGCACGACGAAACAGATCAAGGACCTGCAGCGTACGCTTAGTGTTGGGTCCAACGCCACGCCTGATCAGACACTGCGCAAGCTGCAGTCATCAATGCACGACAACGTCAGCACCAACTACGGCGCGCGTCAGTCGATGGTGGAGGAGCTGGAGATGGCTGCGCCAAACCTCACGAAGAAGATTGCGGGTCAGTCCCTGTCATCCTTCGTTCCGCGCGGGTTGAGCAAGTATGTGGGGCTTAGTCAGATCGGTGGAGCCGGAGCTGCTGCGCTCGCGAACCCTCTCACACTTCTGCCGTTGTCGATCACGCTTCCGGCCAGCTCGCCTCGCTTGATGGGGGAAGCGTTTCACGGTGTGGGTCGGGCTGTGAGGGGGCTCGACAAGGCTCGTGTGCCCGTGGATAGGGCTGCCAGCATCATGGTTTCGGCCCCTGCTGCGCAGGCCAGCCGGGCTGCTGGCATGCTCACAGACGAACTTGGGTTGCTCATGGAAGAAGAAGAGTATCGCTGAACACTGTTCGAAGTGACAGCGTGGGGGATAAATGACAATGACTGACGAAGAGCTGCGCGCCTACACGGACCTGCACGAGGAGGCTGGACGAAACGTCTCGTATAGCAGGTTTGTCGACTACTGTCCCGACGACACACCCATCGACGACGTAGTCAAGGCGTTCTACGAGCCTCGGTATGCAACTGAGGTTGCGAAGTTGCGTCTACTCGGTGCCACGAGGGAAGATGTGCGCCGCTGGCTCGGTGTCCACGAGAGCTTCCTCGACATCTGGACGGAGACCTATGAGGGCTTCGCGCGTGCGCTCGAAGTCGAGCCAGTGCCGGTCGATGTGGTCGAGGACTTTGGCTACATCAACTGGCTGAAGGACCTGAGGCGCGGAACGATCTGAGCGCATACGAACCCGGCGCGTCAGACTATTGCACCAACGCAGACTAGCTAATCATTCACATAGCCAGCCCGCCAGTAGGGCCGAACCGCGTGGAGACACGGCGGGGTAACAAGCCGGAGGGCACCGGCAGAAGGGCGTCAGCGCAGAGCTGATGCCCAGGAGTGGGCTCCGGTGAGTATTCCGACCCACAGGTAGCCGCAAAGCTGGCGGATCAGCAGGCGGTGTTCCCGCGTCACTTCAAGCGGGACGTAAAGGCCGACCGCGTGACCCAGGCCTCCCTCTTAGTGAGGTTGTCTCGATCCGCCCGTGCTTTGCGAGGGCCTCGTCCCAAAGGGCAGAGCAGTAGCTTGGCTGGCGTAAGCCAAGCTGTGCCTACTCGGACGCTGAACCCAAGGGCAGGGCGGGGAGACAGCTCTGGCAACAGCAGGGTGATCGCCATAGTTGGCATCGGACGAGACATCAGATTGAAGTTTGGGAGACCTGAGATGACATCAAAACCAGATCGCGACAGCAAACAACGTGGCGCTGATGATACAGCGTCGAAACAGCGTCAGCTTTCATCAAGAGAACGCCAAATCGCTCCGCTTCGTGAGCACGCGTTCAAACCCGGTCAGAGTGGGAACCCTGCAGGTCGACCAAAGGGCTCTCGGAACAAGCTCACGACCGAGTTCTTCGAAGACCTTTATGCGGCTTGGCAGAAGCACGGTGATGAAGCCCTCGAAAGGGTCGCGGAAAACAGCCCAAAAGACCTCGTGAAGGTGACAGCGATGCTGATGCCTCGCGAATTTGAACTCAAGTCGCCACTCAACGAGCTGACGGATGCAGAACTCAGAGACTATCTCGACGCTGTGCGAACCCTCATCGCTTCAGGCGCTGTTGGCCAGCTTGGAGACGGAGGAGGAGCGTCGAGCAAGCCGCACTAGTCTTCTGCGGTACGAGCCGTACCCGAAGCAGGCAGCCTTTCACGCCGCAGGAGCGGTCCACAGAGAGCGTTTACTGATGGCGGGCAATCAGCTCGGCAAGACGTACTGCGGGGCTGCCGAGGCCGCATACCACCTCACAGGACGCTACCCAGACTGGTGGGAAGGACGACGCTGGGATCGTCCTGTTAAGGCGTGGGCTGGGTCCGAGACATGGGACGTCACGCGAGACGGCGTGCAACGACTTCTTGTCGGCGAACCCAAGAACGAGGGCCAGTGGGGCACCGGGCTTGTTCCCGGTGATGACCTCGTCGGCTGGAACCGTCGACAAGGCACGCCCAACGCGCTCGACAGCATCGTCGTCAAGCATGTGTCGGGCGGGCGGTCAGTATTGAGCTTCAAGGCGTACGAGCAGGGGCGCACCAAGTGGCAGTCGGAGACGCTCGACTTCGTCTGGTTCGATGAGGAGCCGGATCACGACCTCTATATGGAGGGGCTCACGCGTACGAACGCGACTGGCGGCATGGTCTATCTGACCTTCACCCCACTGAAAGGGCTCAGCGGTGTTGTCTTCAGCTTCATCGAGGAGTGCGGTGCGCTATGAGCAAGCACATCACGCAGATGGAGATCGACGACGCGCTGCACTATACGCCGGAGCAGCGGCAAGAGATCATCGATAGCTACCCTGAGCACGAGAGGGAGGCTCGCACCAAGGGTATCCCAGCACTTGGCTCTGGCCGCGTGTTTCCCGTGCAGGAGGAGACGATCCTGTGCGACCCGTTCACGATCCCCAAAGACTGGCATCGGATCGTCGGTGTCGACTTTGGTTGGGATCATCCCTTCGCGGCGACACACAACGCGTGGAACAAGGACAATGACATTTGGTACGTCGTTGCGTCCTATCGCGAGAGGCAGACGACCCCACCCATTCATGCGGCAGCTGTGAAGCCGTGGGGCGACTGGGTGCCGTGCGCATGGCCCCACGACGGACTGCAGAGGGACAAAGGGTCCGGTCTCGACCTTGCATCTCAGTATCGCGAGTGCGGCCTAAACATGCTCGACGAGCACGCGTCCCATGAGGACGGCGGATATGGTGTCGAAGCGGGCATCACGGAGATGCTCACGCGCATGCAGACGGGTCGTTTTAAGGTCTTTCGTGGCCAGTCGCAGTGGCTTGAAGAGTTCCGCTACTACCGCCGCGAAGATGGTCTAATCGTGAAGGAGCGAGACGACATGCTGTCGGCAACGCGCTACGCCATCATGATGCGGCGCTTTGCAATTCAGAAGCCGGAACCATACAAGCGAAAGCCGAAGGCTCGTCATTCCGGGTGGGCGGCATGAGTTCATTTAGAGCAAGCCGGGGCGGCAATAGCGGGCCTTGGCTATTCGCAGGGAAACTTTTCAATGAGTGCGTCGCCTACCAGCCAGGATGCATCGCCATGCCTCTTCTCGGGGTGACGCTGCAGGTAGTCTACAACGACGTCGATGAATTGCGACGTTGTCACGCCCGAGATGGGACAAATTCGTCTGTGCCATGACAGACTGTGAGCAATTCCTGTGATGTATGCTTGGCAGTAGGTAAACCGCGCAAGGTCGGCCTGAGAGTGGCCTCTTGTATTGAAGCCTTGGCACTTAAGGAAAAGAGCATTGCCGTCTTCGATGGCGAACACTGTTTCGGCATCAGCGTCTCTCATGAAAGAGCAGCAGATAAGCGTCGCAAGCAACATCACTCTGCTCATAGATTGCCCCTACTCTTGGCCAACGAGGTTCTCTGGTCAGCAACCCATGGATAGGCCCTGAGGGCCTGTTGACTTCAGCAGTGTGCTCTCCGATAGTTTTGGGCAAGCCGGGTAGAAGCTGCAACTTCCACCCGGCTCTAACCCTCAACATGGAGAGAGCCATGTCTCAGGCTGACACTTCCAATACCACATCCGAACCTACCCTTGCCTCGCTTGTCCATGGCTATTGGTGCGCGTGCGATGCGTCTGTTAGCCAGGAGGAAGGCGACGACTTCGATACACACATTCGCGACGAACTGAGCAAGCTCGAAGGCGTTCCTGTTCGAACTGCTGCTGATGCACTTGCAGCATTGGACTGCCTTGTTGCCGAGGGTGCCGACTTAGGTCGAAGCTATGATGGCTGTCAGCTTTCAAGCGATCCTACGAGTGCGGCGGTCACCTCAGTCGTGGATGAACTCCGCAAATATCTTTCCAAAAGCACGCGGAATGAACCTTAAAGTCTGATTGTGAGCTAAGGCACTATTTCGGCATTCGCGCGACGGGTAGGGCGGCATGGGCGTTCTCGCACGTGCCTTCGGTTCATTCATCTGGGAGCCCTTTCTCTCGCCGGGCAATCCTTCGATCAACTTCCTTGTCCTCCCATCGCATCACTAACCAACCGACGGCAAACTGCATGGCCAAAAACAGCCCCATCGCCCATTCGAATTCCAAACCAAGCAAGCGATAGTGGAGGAGCAGCATCAATGGCGCGATTGCCAGTGCGCAGAGCCACACCGGATATCGTTGTCCATCAACCCTGATTTCAATCATGTCTTAGAATACCCAAGTGAAGCGGCCGTTGATACCGTCGTTGATGATGCTGTTGCCTATTGGGCCGGTACGGAGAAGCGCTTGGGCATAGGGGATTAATCCCATGATCCGTAGAGCGGATTTGGCAATAGAAAAAAGGTCTCGCCGAGCGCTTGGCGCAGGGCAGGGTCGTCCTTTGCACTATCCTGCGTGATCTCATCGTAGTCTTGCACGTTGTCGCCAACGGCCAAGACAATGTCATGCGGCTTGGCCCAGTCCTCTCCACCAGAGAGATATTCTTCGCTCCAGCAGTCAGTAGCCGCACCTTCACGGACCAAGCGGCGTCGCCGATCCTTGTCGTTCTTGTAGCCGTGTTTCGCCCATTCGTCCGGGTTGTGCTTCTTCCGGTCGACGTCCGCACGACCCAGGACACATAGCTTGGCGGGATCGAGATCGAGCCCCTGCAGTGTCAAATTCTCCCGGGTCTCGCGATTGAGGTCTGCAGGCCGGTTGGTAATCACGACGACCCTGCCATCGAGATCAATCACGGTTCGTATGAAGTCCTCAACACCAGGCATTAGGGTTGCCTCCTTGCTGGCAACCCATTTGCGGAAACGCTCGATGTCGAAGTCGAGGAACTTCAGCTGAGAGTTCTTCTCGAAATCGAGGTTCATCAAGGTGGTCTCATCAGCGTCTAGCACGACCACCCAAGGCTTGGCGTCATCCGGGCGGCTCTCAATGACTTGCCGAAGTTTGGCCGTCGCAGCCCTATAGGTTTGCTCTGCCAGTGCTTGAAACTCTGCCGAGTTCCACATCCAGCGGATACCGCTCGATAGAGCCGTGTCCATGTCGAACGCTACGATGATTGGGCAATGGTCCGCCGGTGCCCGATGCCATGGTTCGTCAAACCTTAAGGTTCGGAAGGATTGCTCATCGACAAATAGGTCCGCACCCTTGTCCACCACGATGTGGTCGATGAACTGCTCGTATGGGCCGCAGAAAGCGCGCTCATTTTTTGCGACAACTTCAAGGTCGGAGCCACGGGGATCGCTGTCATCAAGATTGCTCCAGAACTTGTCGCCGTTCTTCGTTAGTTGACGATTGAAGTCGCCCAAGATGATGGTCCGAATACCTTCACGCGTATGCCCGTCAACCCAGTCTTCAAGGACCTCACCTTGCGCCCAGAGGGGTCCGCACGCCTTCTTCTTGTTAGGAAGGAAGTCAGTCGCACAACCCGACTTGAGGTGCACAGACAGTAGACGGAAGTCGGTCCCCTCGTATTCCAAAGGCAGTTCCAGAGCTGGCCTAGTTTTGAGGCCATCGGTCGATGGAACTATAAACTCGGAAATCTCATCCGGGTCGCCGAGCGTGAAGCCGCGTTCGTTCAATCCCTTCCTAACAGCGAAACCAACTCGCTGGGGCACCAGATTTTGATCAGGCTGACCCCAGCAGGGGGTTGCTTCAAAATCATCGGTGCCCCCTTTTGTGATTGAGATGTCGTAGACGGCCGGGTCAAACACACGTTCAGCAGCAGCCTCACTCTCCACCTCCTGGAAGGCGATGATGTCGGCATCTATTCTCCGCACATAGTCCCTGAGGCGGTCATAGTCATTCGCGACGCGGGGGTAGCAGCCCCTTCCGTCTTCTTCGGCAAGAAAGCCGAAGTTCCAGCTGGCGACAGTGAGCTTTTCCGCCTGAGCACTTAAGGGCAAAGCAAAAATGAAGAGGCCTAAAGCCGTTCCGAGAACGCGCATTCTCAAATCCTCCCCCTAGACCTTCTTGGTGATACGATAGGGGTTGTTGATGACACTTTTGCAACCGAAGGCCGAGTGGAGGCTATGGCACGGTTCCGCGATCCCCTGCGATCCGTTGACACGGGGCTCGTGCTTCAATGATCGATCCAAAGAACGAGAGAGAGCAGATCGAGGCTATTAGTCGTGCGATCCAGAATATGGACGACGCGCGCGTCCCGTACGTCGCTGACAACGACAACGAGATGCCCCGTGACTACTTCATGCCCGCGCAAAGCACTTGGCGGTGGGGCTGGGTGGTGCTGATGATATCGCTGCTGTTGGCCTTGGTGCAGGCCTTACTTAGGTTGTAACGGACGACCTGGCAGGCAAACAGCAGCGTTGTCGTTGCCGGACGCAGTCATCTGGAAGCCGCCCCAAAAGCTCTACTCGGTCTGGATCGCCAGCGCCCTCGACGGCAGCAACAGGCGATCTAAGAAAACGTAAATCACACCAAGCTAGGGTGGGGACCAATAGGCATGAACCTCAGCAAGCGGTGTGCAGGAATGCGTTCCAATTTGTCTCTATTTGTGCTCGTTGCAGTTGGCCTCCTCCTTGCGGCAACTTCGATAGTTGAAGCCCAGACCATTGGTCGAGGCCTGCCTGACCTGATCGAGCGTGATGGTGATACACCTGAGCATTCGGAAGATGGCACCAACCCTGAAGCTTATGCGGCCTATTTGGCGGGCCTCAAAGCCTCCAACGCGGGAGAAGCTGCCAAGGCTGTCCGCCTCTATAGTCAGGCGATTGAACTCTATGGCCCATCCAATCCGAAGGCGCATAGAGCATACGGTCTGCGGGCGAGCGCGCTACGCAAATTGGGGCGGCTTGACGAGGCGCTCGAGGATCACAACACCGCAATCGAGCTGGAGCCAAATGATTGGCCGATTGAATACTATGACCGTGGCGTGACACATCTGAAGCTTGGGAGCTATCGGGACGCCCTGAGAGACTTTGAGACATTCGTGGAGGCACGCCCCAAGACCTCTGACGGCAACGTCGGGCTCGGCAACGCGTTGTACTATCTTGGCAAGTACGAACTAGCGACTTCCGCGTTTGAAAGGGCGGCTCAAAACCGCCCGGATAATGCATCCGCATGGCACGGCTTGGGCCTTGTGCAGGCCAAACTCGGTGAAGTTGATCGGGCGATCACATTCTACACGAGAGCTATCGCTCTCGACCCTGGTAGCGCCTCTTATCATTACGATCGCGCAATCGCATACCGGAAGGTTGGCGACAACGAGAACGCCTTGAAGGACTACACAAAGTCCATCTCACTCGACCCGGATTATGCGAGCCCCTATCTCAATCGCGGGAACCTCTACAGCACTCTCGGTGAGCTTCGACGCGCGGTCGCTGACTACTCAAGAGCACTTGAATTAGCGCCGGAGAAGTTTGGCGCGTGGATCGGACGAGCGGAAGCACGCCGCAAGCTGGGCGAATTCGAACGCGCCCAATCGGACTACAGCGAAGCCATCAAGTTGCAGTCCAAGAATTACTATGCGTATCGCCAGCGGGGTTGGGCCAACGAAGCGCTCGGACGGACGAGCGAAGCCCTCGCCGACTACCGCGATGCGCTTGACCTTAAACCCAACGACCAGTGGACACGTGAAGCAGTTAAGAGGGTGTCCTCGAAGCTTTAGTAGCCACGCTAGACATGGTCGCTCATCCCGCAGGGTCTATCCGAGCATGCTGGCAATGGACTTTGCAGCGTAGGCTCGCCCGCGCTCATTAAGGAAACCACGAGCTGCCAGCTCTGCAGAGATTTCGCGCAACGACATCCTGCCAGCCTTCGGGCGTTTCCGGCGTAGCTTGCGCGCGAGCGCGACAACCTCGGGCTGCGTCTGTTGCAGCGGCTTCCGTCCCTCGCACCGCCCCTCGATCTGCCGCTTGCGCTTCCGGGCGGCTGCAAGCTTCGCCACAACACTCGCCTTCTCGAACTGAGCGATAGCCCCTAGCACCTGACGCACAAGAACCGCTGTCGGCGTGTCCTCGGTGAAGAAGTCGGGAGCCGATGCAGGGATGATCGCGATGCCGAGGTCTCTCAGCATGTCGTGACCGGCCAGCTGCACCGCGAGATCACGGGCGAAGCGATCGGGGCTCTCTACGATGATCGTATTCGCTCCGTCGGATGCCAACCGATGCAGCATCTCACCAAAGCCTGGCCGCTGGTCGATGGGATCAGCACCGCTGACGGCGCGGTCGTAGAACTCATCGGTGATCTCGAAGCCAGCTTGTTTGGCGAAGGCCTCGATAGCCCCACGCTGGCGCTTGTCGCTGTCCTTGTCGACGCCAACATTGCTGGCGCTGGACGTCCGAAGATAGGCCACTGCAGGCTTCAGTTTCTTGGTCATTTAGCTATATGAATGAGTGGGTTAACCGCCAATTTGTTACTATAACTCAAGATATAGTAACAGATGTTCCGATTTCCAACCTCCGCCTGCCGATGTGAAGCCGACATAGCCAAAGCAAGTTGTTCATGATATGTTCCAGACTGCTACATTAGACTGTATGTTGCGGGGAGTGCTCTGTTTGGTTGAGCACTGATGGTTCATAGAAATAGCGCGTGCTTCTTGAAGACCCACAAGTCAAAAAAGACAAGCTTGCCACCACTCGAAGATCGGTTTCGCTTCTTAGGGGATGCCCTTGCGCCCGAAGACCGCGAGGCGCTTCGCTCTGCCGTGTTTGAGGTGGAAGACAAAGCCACCGGCATAGAACGGACGCTGAAGCTTTGGAGAAAGACAGGGGGGACATTCGACGGTGACCTTCGACGCCTTTGGCTTCATGAAATGCGTCAGGTTCAGCGCCTATCCGGCTACGCGGGTGCTCGTGAGACCATTGTAGATGTGCTGGAACTGGTCGAAGACGACGAGTGGCTGGGAGTGTTGCTAGAGCGTACAGGACGTCCTCTTGGAGGCGTACTCAAGCGCGTCAAGAGAGATCATTGGCTGAAAAAACTGGACGTACCCCGCAACCGAAGTTTGTTCTGGAGAAACATCCAGCGCCTAGTGCGGGCGCTCGGTATCATACATGCGCAGGGGCTGGTTCACGGCAACCTTACGACCGATGTCGTGATGACCGAGGCAGGTGGTGAGGCAGACTTTCAACTCAGCGGGTTCGAATGGAGCCTCTGGGTTGGTGGCACCAATGCAGATCAAAGCCATGCGAACCTAAGTCGTGAGGGAGCCACTAGAAGGGCGGAGGCATATTCATTTGAGGATGATTGGCGATGCCTCGGAGAGTTGATCGCCGCGTGTCTGAGCGTGAACCTGGCAGTCCTCCATGGCAAATACACTGTTGAGCCTTCGGCTGACCTCACCACACCTGAGTTCAAGTTGCTAAAGCGCTTGATAGCACCCTCACGTCTTGACCTTCTGGATGCCTTGGCAATTGGTCGCTCTATAGACGACATCGTAGCGGCTTACCGGCGTGGCATAACAACGAGTGCTGGATCACTGATCCTCGGATTGAAGGCGACGCGCTCTCTTGGAAATGCAGTCTATGATGTGAGTGGCGGACTAATCGCTGTCGATGAGTTTCGTCGCCAACTCGAATGGGTAGAAGCAGACCTGAGGGAGGGTGCGACACTTCTCGTACCAAACGAGTTCGATACGTCAACAAGCGCACTTCGCTTGGTCACGGATAACCTGATCTACACTCTCGCCCCTTTTTTGGTCGACGGATCACCGGAATGGGATATTGCAGTCTGTGTGGATGTTAGGCCCCGAACCGAGGTTCTGCGTCGCGCAGGCGAAGAGGATCACGAGATTGTTCAGCCCATATTGCCGGTTTCGATCCCAATTGAAGCGAAGGAGCTGCGTGCCAAACTGGGATCAGATGCACTGGACTGGAGCGCCTTTGCAGGATCAAAGCAAGTTAGTCCTGAGCTTAACAGCGTTACGAGGGTAAAGAAGGCGCTTCTCTTGATCCAAGCCGTAGAAGCAATTGTCAAGGCCCTGGAAACCTACCCAATTGAGGTCTTTGAAGAAGGTGAGGATGAGGGAGGACCTTATGCAATTGTGGGCGCGGAGCCATTTAGTGATCGCGACCACCTCGCTGAGAGGATAGGCCTTTCTAGGACGTCTGCTGTTTTGGTGAGGTTTTTTGAGGAAGACCAACGAGAGTTTGACGGAAAATGGCGCATCAGCCAATCGCACCAACTTGGTGCAAGTTTGCAGGGAGACGTACGCGCCTCTTTCATTGAGGTAACAGCTCATGAAGGACGCCCTGCATATCGCTTCCAACTAGACGAGAGCCTCCCAGCAGGGGGCCCCTTCTTTTTGCGCACGGGGTCCGACACGGGAACGGAGAAGGCAATCTCGCGTCGCCTCAAAAACATCAAGGCGCTAGATACTCGGGTCGATCTCGCTGAAATGCTGGAAGACCCCTGGCGTGTTCGCCGCGATGACAAAGCCGCATCGACGGATCAACTGGGAAGAGACGAGGGGTTTGTAGGGCTTGATGCGCTAAAGCGGAAAGCAATACGGGAGATGTGGGCCGCGCGACCAGCGTACTTTGTCGTAGGGCCGCCAGGCGTCGGAAAAACAAAACTTGCGACTGAAGCAGTTCGGTTGCGCTTTAGTCAGGACAAATCCACCCGCCTACTGGTCACTGCGCAGGGGCATGATGCGCTCGACGCTCTGCAGGTAAAGATCAATGATGCTCTGGACGAGCATGAATTGCGCAATACGATCATAGTGCGAACAACCACGCCAGAGGATCGCCCAACTTCTGATGACGAAGCCCACGTGGCGGTGCTCTCACACTTGCGTGGGCTGGCGTCGAGCAAGCTCGCGAAAAATGCGCCATCATCGCTAAGATCACGCATTGATGAGCTTGCCCAGGCTGCGACGAAAGTGCAGCACGAGTTGGAAGCTATTTCCAGTGAAGATCGCTCGGGCTTGCATGCGGTATCGCGCCTCCTGCTTGATGCCGCGAACATAGTAATCACAACCGTAAACTCGAAGGAGACCGAGCAACTCGTCGATGAGCGTGCATCGTTTGACTGGGTGATGGTGGAGGAGGCGGCCAAGGCCACGGGACCAGAACTCGTGGGGCCACTAATGTTGTCAGGACGCCATTTGCTCATTGGTGACCACAATCAATTGCCCCCGTTCGGCATTGACCGCCTTAGCAAGATCATTTCTGACCTCGGACTATTGCGAAAGACGCTTTCGCTGAAGGAGCAACTTATCGGACCGCTGATGCAGGAAGGTGAGCTTGACGAGGTGTCACAGATCGAGCATGACGACGATTTGTTGGAGCACACCGCGAGCCTGTCTTTACGGCTGCTGGAACCGTTTAAGACCTTTGTGACGGAGGACGAGCAGCGGACGGCAACACGCCTAAATCACCGACCACTATCCACAACGTTAACGGAGCAAAGGCGTATGGACCCCGCAATTGCGACAGTTGTGTCGCGGGGTTTCTACAAGGGTAAACTAACAACGGAAAAATCCAGAGCTGAACTAGCCGAGACGGTGGAGCCACCGTTTTCCTGCCTTTCACCGCTATCCGTTTCCCCCGTCGTTGTCGTCGACTTTCCGCATGTTAGTTCAACGGGCCGAACCGTTGGTTTCGAACGCGGGCGACCGCAATGGAGTAATCCATATGAGGTGTCGTCAGTCATTGACGTGCTAAGACACATTCGCGCGCGCTCAACTACGCAAAGGCCCACGCTGGCGATAATTTCGCCTTACAATGCTCAGGTCCGTCTTCTCCGCTCCGAGATCAGCAAAGCACGGTCCAAGGGTGCACTTCCGCACCTCAGGTCCTTCACGCCAGTCCGCAGTGATGGAGATTTTGTCGGCACGGTGGACGCATTCCAGGGCAACGAAGCTGACCTAGTAGTGCTTTCACTGGTGCGCAACAACCCTCGAACCGGATACGGCGCGTTGGGTTTTCTGCGAGATAGTCGTCGCATGAATGTGGCGCTGAGCCGAGCAAAATGGAAGCTGGTCATTGTTGGGAGCCTATCTTTCCTCCTTGAAGCAGAGCGAGGTGTGAACCCAGACGCTGCGCCGCATGAGCTTTCGTTTCTCCCTTTGGTGGTAAGCGAAATTTCGTCACTGTCGACAGAGGCGCGTTCGAACGGAACCTCTCTGGCGTCAATAGTTCCGCCAGTTCATCTCGGGAGCACTAGATGAGCTTGCTGATAGCGGTTCCCGTTTATCGAGTGTCGTGCAAAATCAATATCAAGAAGGGGCGCTCGTGGAGCGTGGTCGACGAGTTGCTTCTGTGGGCAGTTGCGCAAAGCCCGAAGACCATTGATCAGCTAGTCGATGAGAGCCGATTGAGGACGCAGATTATCACTAGTTCTGTTGCCCAGCTGATGCGGTTCAGGCTGATCGAAGTAGCGCCCGTCGGTGGTGATGTCTTCTTAAGGGCAAGCAAGTTTGGTTTGGGCCTGATTTCGAGCGGAAATCCTCTTCCTGAAAACTCACTAGTCACACCGCGACGTGTGAGTTGCGTCATCGAGCGGGTCAGTGGAGGCTTCTTTTCCGGTGTTGATCGCTTAATGAGTGACTACAAGCTCAAGCGCCTCAAAAACGCGGATGTACGCTGGATTTCGGTCGACAGTGGTGAGCCGCCGATGTGTCCCGAGGATAACTTCGCACGATTTGAGAAAATCGCGGCACGTCGCGGCGAAGAAATCGTGTCAATCGAAAGTCGAACATCAAGCTTTCGCGACGACGAGTTCATGATTGTCAGTGTAGCCGATGGAGCCGTACTCGGACTACCGAAGCTGTCAAGTGCTGCTCTGAGGAGTGCGGTAAAGAAGGCGGCAGAGGAAGATGAGGGGCAGGCCAGTGATATCGTTTCAGTGCCCTACGCTGGTTTGCACAGCCACTCAGATGGGAACTCTGCAGTGCGTGCATGCGACTTCAGCCCTGAAGATGTAATCATTGGAGGTTCCCACCATAGAGAACTCTTCATTGAGCTTCTTAGAGCGGCAAGACGGCACATGATAATTCACTCAACGTTCTTGGACGCATCGCAGTTTAAGGAGTGGCTTGAGCCAATTCGCGCAGCGTGTCAACGCGGCGTCAAGTTCGACCTTTTGTGGGGAGATGCAAAAGGAGAAGGCGACGAAGAAAACAAAAACTATAGTTCGGCCATTGAAATCTCCAAGCTCCTTACCCAGGACGCTCTCCTCAATAGCTGCATGCAAATACACATGCGAACAACGTCATCTCACGCCAAGGTGCTTCTACTGGATACGGACGAGGGCTGGATTGCGACTGTGGGCTCGTGCAACTGGCTCTCATCTCCCTTTCGTTCGGTGGAGCTGACGGTCGTATTGCGAGACAATATGATTGTTTCAGATGTCGCTTCGGCCATGCAGAGGATGGTAGGTCTCAGAGGGCTGAGTAGTAGAGTTGCGAATGATCTAGCGATCTTGTCGAGAAAGCTGCGGAGAGCTAGGTCTGAGGATGGAACGGCCAGGGTGAAGCTTGTTGCCGGTGAAGAGCATGATCAATGCACAAGAACGGCCAGCAGAGATGCAAGGAGCAGGTTCTTCGTCGGCAGCAATAGGATTGGTTCAACGGCTCGGCCTGGTGCCATCATGCAAGGAGAGCTTGCCGCAGGCCGTGACAACGTTGTGGCGACTGTTCTGTATACGCACGCCTCCGGTCCCCTGAAGAACAGGCATGCACGTGAATTGTCCAGCGATGCGGAAGTGAACGGCGTAAGGCTATTGCGGACGCCAAAGAAACTTCCACTGCATGGAAAACTCGTGGCGTGGGATGATGACGACGTTGTCATCACCAGCCTAAACTGGGCGTCTGCCGCAGCCGACATGCAGTTTCCTTTGAATGACTTGGGCGTTCACGTCTCCGCGCCAGAGATAGCAGCTGATGTGATGGAGAGACTGGAAAAATTGTACCCAGAGATCGCGGCAAACTGCAGTGGGCGCACCTAGTGTTGGCTCAAACTTCGTGCACGGTACTCCGATCTGGTTCAGAGGACTTAGTCGTACTGTTCCGCGACCGCGTGCTCGGGTCTTCCTGATGGTTCTCCGGCCCTGAATAAGGCCAAGTGGATGAGGGTCGTGGGACACCATTGATGACTTCGGTGCTGTTGCAAGCAATCGGTGACTGGGCTTTTCAGCGATGAAGCGAGTGATTGGCCTCGACGCATTTCGTGAATTGGGAGAAGAGGCGTCGAAGATGCTCTCGTCCTACTTTGTAGGATTTGTGCGGGTTTCCGTCAGCGATGGTACCGCTGATGCGTCCATTGGCGGCTCCGGTACGCTTGTTTCTGTAGATGAAGTTAGGGGCGTCCTCACTGCCGGACATGTAATCGAAGCCCTAATGCGGGATGAACAGGTGGGCCTAGTCCTGTCGTCGCGCTCCATGCAACGAATAGTCTTTCCTACCAACTACTGCAGGAGCATCCTCCTCTACGAACCAGGCTCTCAAGGTCCTGATCTAGGTCTTCTAGTTCTGCCCCCAGACACACTGCAGGCGCTCGATGCGCTCATGTCTTTTCACAACCTAACGAAATGGGCTGACAGGATGCTTGGAGAACAACCTCCACTTAAGGACGGCTTCTGGGGCCTCACGGGTTTCGGCGCGGAGTTCACCGAGGACTGCGAACCTCCAAAGGGCTTCACCAGAGCCAAGGTGTTTCGGGGCGGGCTAGGATCGGGGATAGTGACTGACGGGTATGAGCATTGCGGTTTCGACTACCTGAAGTACGAGGCGCTATACAATGAAGTTTATGAAGGGCCGAGTTCATTTGGAGGTTTCAGTGGCGGAGGCCTGTGGCAGGTGCTGTTAAATCTGAAAGATGACATCCCAGTCATTAGAGACAGAACGCTTTGCGGGGTTGCCTTCTATCAATCCGAGAGGATGCCGGGCGAAGAAGGCGACACCAGAGAGATAATTTGCCACGGGAGGCAGAGTATTTATCGCGCGCTTGTAGATCGCGTTAGGATCGAATTTCAGTAAGGGTGTGTTGGTGCGCGAGGCATTGGATGGATCGTTCGCCAAGTGGCTGCTGTTTAGGCTCAACCTGTTGGGCGCAGTCGCGTCTTAATCAACTTGGGTAGAAGGCCGACAGCAACAGCGCAGATGGCGATGGCCAGTAGCGCTCTGCTCCAGAAGGCGTGGCGGTCGAGATGGTGACGGAGCCTAAGTGTGGCCCTTTCTAGCTGCCTTGGGACACGCTCAAATTGTCTGCGGTCCTGTGATGACAGGTTGGAAAGCTGAGCGGGTAGTGGTTCGGGAATGCGGCTCACCGTTTGACTAATAACGGTAGTGTAGAACTCGAAGTGGTTCAGTGTCTTTAGGGTAAGCAGGACCCATACGACCGCGCTCACCAATACCAACGGGATCGCAATCAAGAAAACGTACCGCGATAAGTTGATAGACGCAGCGGTCGTCATCGCGCAGATGATGATCCCACCAATGACCGCTGTGGCGCCGGGGTATTCAAAAATCCCCTCCTGAAGTGGTGTGGCATAGGCGACCACCAGACCTGCCAATAATGTGAATGCGACTATGCCTGCACAGAACCGGCTGATCTCGGTGGAGTGATCTTTGAACCATTCCCTCATTATTGGGGACACCGCCTCCTGGCACTGTCCTTCGAATAGTAGCCCCCGGAGTACTTGACCCAATCACAGGCACTGCCCCTGCGGACCATGAGTTCCGCTATATCTATTTCGACCAAGAAGCACTGCGCCACGATCCGGTCTCTATGGGTGGGCCTCGATCTGCCGTCGCATGGGGTCCCGTTGCCGACTTGAACGCATCTGACCTCCTTCGTGAGGACAATCACCTTTAAGGCAGCAGTTGCGCGCCGAAAGCCGACCTCCCCACGCTCAGGGGCGTTGATCCCGCAAAGCCTCATCTTCCGGCAGGCGTTCGCATCGCAGAGCCAGAACGTGTCGCCGTCGACGACCCTATCAACTCGGCCGGTGTATTCGGTGGCTGAGGCTGGAGTAGCGATCAGCAGCGCGACGATGGCGGCTAGAAGGCCCCTCTCATAGAGAGACAACTTGGCCCCGCTGGATGTCCTCATGGCCCTTCTGGCGCGCACTAATGAGCGACTGAACCAGCCCGTCCATGAAGGCTTTCATGTCATAAACCTTGTGCTCTGGGCTTAGGTAGCTGTGAAGGATCGCCGTGGCCTCCCTCTTTGCCTCGGCTTCAATCCGCTCGGTCAACTCCATGTCTTCCCGCACCATGCGGATAACGGCTTCAACATCAGCACTCATGGGAACCTCCCTCGGGTTGGCTCCCCCCGCAAGCGGCAGCATTGCACGAAACTACGACGGCTCACATTCTCAATTCGGAAGCGCCAAAGGTGAGAGGTGCGGGAGGCGTTTGAAGTTCCTTTTGTGCTCCAAAGGGTCCTATACGCCCGCACCTCGCTGCAAGTCATTGATTTTCAACGATAGTGAGACAACTTGTGCGCCCACCAGGCCTATACTAAGTATCTGATAATATTAGACGTATTCGCCTCAATCCCGCACCTGCCTCAAGCTTGCCAGGTGTGGGCACCACAGGCGGACAGGATGCGTCCGTTGAGCAGTCCAGCTCTGACCTTCGTCGGCGCCTGTTGCCCATGGAGCCAGAAACCACCGTGGCGCTGGCACGGCGATCCGTGGTCCAATCCTGCTGCGCCTAAGGCCGGTATTGCGTGGGCGAAGCGCCAAAGCGCCGGCGGAAGCAACGATTGAAGTAGGGCGCATCCGCGAAGCCCGAGGCAAGGGCGATCTCGCTGACCTTCATGCGACTACACTGAGGGTCCGATAACATCTTGCGTGCCTTCTGCAGACGGCGTTCCAAGACCCGCTCCGAGAACGGCTGGCCGGTTGCGCT